>Ga0181469_100055_pt2 | contig 22327 bp, 26 predicted proteins | sample InSIn2SAF170_2_FD_119081 | JGI IMG/M metagenome (GOLD analysis project Ga0181469, IMG submission 119081) | Clean room microbial communities from NASA Spacecraft Assembly Facility at Jet Propulsion Laboratory, Pasadena, California, USA -... ... | reverse complement strand
GTGGGGTAAAGATGGAGGTGACAACGGTCGGGCATCGCCGCTTTGGGAGATTCCCACTGCTCACCTGTCAGGCCGGTCCAACGCACCTCGACATACCTATATGAGCATGGTCTTCGGATACTTTGGACAGCTGTTCTACGTCGGCTTGCTGCTCACCAACGCTGTGGCAATTCTCAGCGAGGAACGATTCCTGGCGAAGAGTACGTCTGACTTATCTTCGTTCAATTCAAATGATCCACGCTAATAGGCAGTCGGGTGGTCGACACGGTCTTCGCTACAGGCTAACGCTGGATTTGGACATGCCGCCAATCCAAACATCTACGATCAGTCTTATGGAGGTGGAAACGAGGCGACGAGTATAAAGTCGAAATTGGTCAACCTGATAAGCGCAACGAGAACACTGATGAGAAGTGAGCATGGCTCGTTGTTGTTCTCGACAAACCTGCTGACAGATTTCAGTGCCGCTTATTGTTGCGAATATAGTCGTGTAGGTCGAGATGGGAAGTCTAATGGGAGTCTTGCTTACTATTTCTAGCATAATATATGAACTGTTGCTCGGATAGCTTTGCCGTACTCCGACAACTTGGTTTGACTCATGGGTGCAAGGCTAGGCTCTCGACCTTGTACGGATCCATCGTTGGCGCAGGAGGACATTCGAGAAGGATGAGCAGTCTGGGACGAGGGGAGTTTTCATGAGATTTACGGTTTCTCTCACGACAAAACGTCCACAAAGCTTCATAGATGCATATATACCACTTCAAATGGCGTCTACCCGTTCCCATCGCGCTGTTTGAGATACAGTGCTCGCTGGCAGGTGTCTATATGTACGCAGAACGACCTGAGAGCCTGGACATGAGGTGGAGACCAGCGCGACGCGTTTTCGACGATTTCCACCTTGGACTCTTCTCTTTCAACTTTCATTCGTACTTACTTGGCCAAACATTGTATCAAGGAGGCACGGCACACACATCCAGATCCAGCAATATAATCTGCGAGCCTCGCACCGACATCCAGATAGCCCACCATGCCGCCAAAAGGAGCAAAACTCGGTCCACCACCCGTCCCAGAAGCAGACCCCGATACACCTTCTGCCCTGCAACAAGCCGAGTACACTCAAGGCTTGTCAGAATTCGAACTGCCCAAAACAACCCTCGCAAAGCTTGCCAAGGGATCAGTGGGTATCACCTACCGGTACTTGGCTATGGCTCATTTCGCAGATACCGGATAATGTCAAGATGCAGCAAGAGGTCATCATGGCCTTGTTACGAGGTTCGACCCTCTTCATAAACTACCTCAGTGTGTATCTGATCTTCATGAAGCCTTCAAGATGGGATGCTAACACGATTTAGCTGCGACGTAGGCCTCCTATTGATGATTCTATTCGCTGCGAATGCTAATGGCTAGCGCGCACGATCAAGCTCTAGCACGTTCAGGAAAATCGATAACAGCTTCAGACGTAATCAAGGCTATATCAGAAATGGACTTTGGACCAGCAGACAATCTGATACCACTGCTAGAAATCGAGCTTGCTTGTACGTTGCGCACTGCTCAAACCGTGCGCGAAGACACAGCTAAGGCGTAGCATATCGCGCACTCAACCAACAGACGAAACAGACCAAAGCTGCCGCACCTCGACCGTCGACCGGCTCGAGATCAAGAGGAAGAAAGTCGAATGCCACTGAGCGAGGAGGAGAGGACGAGGAGGAAGACGGTGGGCCCGCAGATCAGAGCGCCATGATGGATGAGGATGATTAGGACCGGACGCGCCAGCGAGCGGGACGATAGACGCGTGAAGGATCGCGCATGTATTCTCACACTCTATGTACGTATATGAACCGTATGATCAAGCAAGACCAGTGCGAAATGCGTCGAAGCGAATGGTGCTAGAAGATACAGTCGAGAACTTCGCAACAAGCGCAACAAGCCAGACAGGTCGCACAGCACGCGCAGCATCCCACTCCTCCAGCAGCACCAGCAGCGGCAGCACCAGCTCCTCTATCTTGGTCTTGTTGATTGGGGTACGGTTGACCGGGATAAGGGGGTTGGCCGGCGTAGGGCTGGTTTGGGTCTCCATGGCCAGGCATCATCTGTTGATGGGGGACCTATATTGCATCAGTCGCCAAACGATAGCCAACAGAGGGGTGCTCACGGGAGGACCTTGTTGTTGTCTGCCGATCAGCATCGCACATTTGCTGATATACCCAAGCGTGCTCACCCATAATCATACGACGGTTGTTGACCTTGGTAGCCCTTTTCTCCTCCTCCATAAGCGTTGGGATCGTGATACTGCATCTGTCCATTTCCAGAATAGCTATCTTGCATGTTAGGAGGCGGTGGGTATCCGCCTGGCTGCACTTGCGGAGCTTGGTTATTGTAGAAGGAATTTGATGCCATTTTTTTGAGACAAGAATGACTTTGTCGAGGCCGAGAGGTGAGGCAAAGAGTTATATCCCAGGCGAGGGGCGATACCAGCACAGTTGCGAACAAAGGAGGGAGAAAGTGGATGAGAGTTGTTTTGAGCTGTCCTTTTTAGCTGCGACCGTGTTTTGAGCTGTGCTAGAGTCGTGTCAGAGCTGCGCACTGCTATTTGTAATCCAAGTGTGAGCTATTCTCTGCCAAGCAACGCCAATAATTGATCGTCCACTGTCGGTCGCATTGATCAAGGACCCTCGTTTCATCTTGCTGATGCGGGATTTTCCCGGCGTGGGGGAAGAGTTGCGATCAGGGTATATGGTGCATGGATCATGTCTGTGTACATCGAGACGCCTCTGTCAGGTTGATTCCTATCGCTATTTGTATTCTGCTCTTGCTGCTCATGGGACGACCTTGCCCACAATGTTGTACCTCTAGAAAGTCAGCGATCCAATAGCTCCAATAGCAGCCCTATCGGTGCCTGAGATTGACCGGAGACATACCTTTTCAAAGAAGCTCTCCCACTGATCCAACACCTTTCTCTGCGCGGGGTCTAATCCCGAATAATCCGCAATAGCATCTTTCGCCTCCAACGAAGACATACCTAGAATCATCAGCTTCCTCTCACTTAGAGCGAAGAAATAGCTCACCCAACCCTCGACTAGCATCTTTCCCCGCAAACACATTGTACCCAGCTCCTTTTCCGTACATGTCCTTCTTGTGCGAGACATCGAAGACTCGGCCCTTGATAGCGACATAGATGGGTTTTGAAGCGTCTGAACCGTCGTATTGCTTCAAGTCGGTGACCGTTATCGGGTCATCCTGGATATCAGCGCCAAGAATCCATATCTGATGCAAGAATCACCTTGGGCAGCTCGAGCTTGGCTGCTGGAGGTGACATGACTGATCCGCCGGCCTATCGTCAGCTCCGAACGAGAAGATGACTCACCTTCTGGTCGCTCATATTGCCGTGAGAGGAAGAAGCAGCGGCAGCGGGAGTTGTGGAGTGTGCTGAAGTAGCTGGGGTCGTTCTCTTTGCGTATACGGCTGCAGTGATACCTAGTGAACCAGCTATGAGGACAGATGTCGAAGTGAGAGTATCAAGCCAGGACATGGACTGATGGGGGAACAGACGGTGAGCAAGACGTCGAGGTCGGCTGATAGCACGCACACATTGCATTTCGGGGCGAACCGGATCCGAATCAGGTCCAATGTGGCGGTGATGTCTTACCGCCTATCTCTTAGCTCTCATCCTTGTTGAGAAGTCACGGAGTCTCGAGCGATGAGGGCTGCCGTGGAAGAAAGGGAAACCTTGCAACAAGGCATGGATTCACGGCGGGTAAGATGGCACAGTTGTCTTTAAGCAAATGTTGCCCCCCCCCCACCAAGCCCACTATCTGCAACTTTTGCTTAGAGTGAACATGAGACCATGTGATATGCCTTGTTTATGTTTCCCTCGACCAGCCAAATGGAGGCTCCTCCTTCATCCATGAAAAAACATCAGAAGCCATAAAATTCTATCATGAGTGGCACTGCCATCACGAACACCACGTCTTGCAAACTCGCTTGCAAACGGGGTTGACACTGAAAGGAAGCTTGTCCTCCCTTTGATTGAAGTTTCATAGAGAAGAGATGAGGGGTGTCCGCCCTCAGCATCTCTAGTATAGGAGGGAGCGCTTCTACCCCACTCACTCCTGTTGTACACATTCAGCTTTGCCACCCACTTCCGCTCTTTGCCTTGGCACTTGACATTCTACAGAACTTATTGTCAATGGAAGTCCTCAAGCAGTCAGACCTGTCATCTGATGAGGATGACACAGATGTCATCCTGCAGCCCGACGAAGTCCTTTACAATCCGTATTTTATTGCTTTACCCCTTTCCAAGGGCAATTTGCCAGACGATATGGAAAGTACATATGGGGAACGCTGCGATATGCTTTTGGTAAGGACTCCACTCTATCTGGGAGCAACGTGGAAGCGCAGAAAACTGAGATGCTTCTACGACAGCATCTTCTCCAGAAGCCGGACGTGGCTCAGACATTTCAAAGTCTCTGCTCGGGCGGAGAACGATGGTCTTGGCTTCGGAGCAAGGCCAGTAGCATTGCAGAAGAGCTCACGGCGATTCCAATGAGACCTGTTGAGAGGGAAGAGCGGCTCGTGGCAGACAACAGTGTGACCCTCTCTCAAGACTTCTACCACATATCCCAGGCAGGGAGACAGCGCCGAGATGTGTTGCTAGGAATGGAAAGCGACGCAACGCTGTTGGACACAGGCACGTATGCCATTCACCGGCTTGGCAAATGTGTGAAAACCCTCGGAACCACTTTTCAACTGAATCCTTCGTTACGGCTTGACGCCAGTCAATGGACCTGGCGTCAAAAGACATATGAAGCGTACCAAGCGGAAAATGATGAGAGTTTGTTGACCGAGTGGCGGAGCAAATTTAGGCAGAGCAAATTCCATGATATCATGTCGGTGGAACGGGAGAACAGAGATTACACTGCACAGGGTCTTGCCAGCTTTGATGCTAGCTTTAAATCGCTACTGGGAGCTGTGACCCTTCCCCCTCCATTCACCTCGCATATCTCAGCCAACCTTGCAGAGAATGGCATTGAATGGGACGTGCGGAACACCGCTTTCAAAGAGGCTTCATACCTGGTGTCCCAGCTCAAAGCTGTACATGAAATCAAGCTCAGCAAGGCAATGGCAAATGTGACATCAACTAGTGGTCCCTTGGACCTGAGGGATCTGTGGAATCTGTCGCTCATGAGCTACAAGACCAGAGACCTGAAGAACAAAACCCAGAAAGCCGCAACATCTGCGGAGGAAAGTCAAGGGGAGCTGTATAAATTGATACTGATGTGTGCAAGTCTTTCAAGATGTTGTCCACGGACTAGTGGCCCAACTCCGAACGACTCAACATAACTCAATGACTCCTTAGGCGCCCCAACAAACCGCTCACCTGGCTCACCTATTCTCTGAGATGTATCGACGACTTGTTTGTAGAATCGCCCTGTTGACTCTTCATCACTTCTGCGATTAGCTAGCTTGTGCTCAAGGCCAACAGACCAACTAGTGGGCGTACGTTATCTCAGCTAGAGATTCCGTCGGAGTCGTTGAGTTTCAATGACTCGACGAATGATCGTCGGAGATGAGCGACTAGTCCGTAGGTAGGCAACTCGTTGAGGTTAGACAGATCGTTGGGAGAATAGACGCGACTCGTCGAGGATAGACGAGTCTTTGAGAGAGTGGACGAGTCGACAGGCGAGGGCTAATCATTGTGGACTAGAGTGTATGATACCTCAATATTCCAACGCAGGTTTGCAGTGATACCAAACATGGATTGTTCTGTTGTAAAAGCATAGATAGATCAATCTTCTGATGTGCAAAGTGCTCATATGGTGTGAGTATCTCACAGGGTATCCTAACGGTGATATACCGACAGTGATCAATCCACAGTCCATTTTTGCAATCTTTTGGCCGTGCACAAAGGGGCTATCATGCTAGTGGGTAAAAGGGGACCACTCCCCAAAAGCTACAAGGCATGGGTTCAAGGGGTTCATGTCACAGGGGTGCCTGTGACCGCGTTGTGGTATGTCAAGGCTAACTTACTGCATCAACACTAAACAATTCTATGTAATAGCGAGGTATAGAGAGAAGAGAAGAGAAGCTACAAGGTGTTGTTTCTTGGACGTGCCGCGCGTCGCGGCAAATTTCGGCGTTTTCCCATATCGGTCATAGTTCAAGATCGCACAGTTGTCTTTAAGCAAATTTGCCCTCCGTCCAAGCCCGCCCCTGTAACTTCTGATTTGAGCGAACATGAGACCGTGTGATATGCCTTGTATATGTTTCCCTCCCTCAGCCAAGCAAATGCTCCTGCTTCATCCACGGAAAACATCAGAAGCCACAAGGATTTTCATCACGGATGGCGCTATATATCAAACACCAAGTCTTGCAAACTTGCAAAGGGGGTCAACATTGAAAAGAAGCTTGTCCATCCTTTCATTGAAGCTTGACATAGACAAGATGAGGTTGCTCCTTGTCATTGCTATTATAAGAGGGAGCCCTCCCACCCCTCTCACTCCTGTTATGTACATATAATTGAGTTTTGCCACCCACTTCCACTCTTTGCTTCAGCACTCCATCATCTGCCAACCTCAACGCCAATGGAAGACTCCAAGCATAGAGACCCACCATCTGACGAGGACGACGATAACATCTTCATCCAGCCCGAGGAAATCCTCTACAGCCAGGAATTCCTCACTTTACCACTTCCCCAGGGCGACTTGCCGGACAGCGTGGAAAGTGCAATATGGGAGACAATGCGACATGCTTTTCTGGACGATAACGATCCACCTCGGAGTGATCTTGAAGCTCAAGAAACCGAAGAACTTTTGCGACAGCTTGTCCGAAAGACCTACAGGCACGCTGAAACCTTTCAGAGTTACAGCTCGATCCAAGAACGGTGGGCCTGGCTAAGAAGTAAAAAAAGTGGAGTGGCAGGAAAGCTCGATGCTATCCAGATCAAAGTCCAAAAGGAGGAAGAAGAGGAAGGACGGAGTCGGGCAACAGACCACACGAAGTTCTCCCGAGTCTTTATTCGGATGTCTGAAGCAGGCAAGCTGCTACGAGACACGTTGCCCATGATGGACGGGGACCCATCGTACCTGGACGCCGGCACTCATGCCATCGAAACGCTTAGCCAAGGCTTGAAAGATATCAGAAAGCTGTTCGAAAAGCGCTCCACCCTGTCGATCGACAGCAGTCAATGGTCCTGGCGCAAGAAGACTCACGAGGCGCACACGGGGGAAATCGCCACTGGTGTACAGAACGTCAAACACAGCGATGCCGATGGTAGCGGATCTACAAAGCCCCCCCAAACCGACCATACTTCTCAGCTCCTTGCCAACTTTGACAGCAGCTTCAAATCATTGCTGAAAGCATTCAACATGGTTGGTGCACCTCCTGCAACCGGCACCAGCATGATACTCACCAAGCGAGACTTAATAGACGCAACCGCGTACAGAGAAATTTCCAAATTCCTCGTTGGGTTGGCGGATGAACATGATACAAAGCTCAAAAGTGCGATAGCGGATGGCAGGCTCCCCACCATTCCTCACATAGAGTTTACAACTGGATGGCGGGCATCGTTCTTGCGATATCGAAGCAGCGTCAGCGAAGCCCATGATGTGGCCATGTCCATGATTGACGAGAGGAACAGCGATGTCTAACTCGGTATTACATTACTCGACTCTTGATAGAGTAGGATATCGTGATTAGACTATTGCTTTGAGATATGAGGTATGGAACATTCTGGTCCGCTGCACAACCCATTTGTTCACCACTATCACTAAGACGGCTTGCCCTTGCGGACCCGACTCACTGACTTTTCTGCGAGATCATCGACTGTCAGAGCACTCGCCCAAACTCATCAAATAACTAGACGCCTCGAAGAATCATCTGCATAGCTCGCCGACTCCTTGGAGGATCCCACCAACGACTTGTTCCGGGATCTGCCCTGTTGATACTTCGTAACCCCGCAATCAGCTGATTTGCATAGGAGTTGAGAGGGGAGATCAATAGACCAACTAGTGGGCCAACGGTATCTATACTGTAGATTCTGTCGTGCCATCGGATCTTCTTGTCGTATCGACGCGACTCGACGAGCCTCTTCAACCCTCTATTTGGCACCCCGATTGGATTAAGATATATCTATTCGTCGTATGTATCACGGTCACACAATACCCGCGTCGTATGACACCATATAAGCATACATCCCTCAGTGGCAGTTCACAACCTACCGAATAACAGCTTGCCCGTCGACCTGCCATTTCTTTCTCCTACTCGTCGCCACCAGCTCGAAGTTGAAACCTGCAGACACCTAGGAAGGATCTTCTTCGAGAGACCGGTGATCCTTTCGAGCAAGGACCATTCCGAGGAGCACGCCTGCAGTTTACACTGATCCGCATAAAGCTCGAAGCCTCACAAGACATCGCCCTTCCAGTCCGCTATCCATCAAGCACAAACGCAATGTCCTCTCAAGTCATCGTAGATCCACTCTTTCTCGTCCTTCCTCCTTCTCCGCCGGGACATACGCATATCGAGCCTCTTCCTCCTCCCGCTTCCGTCGACCAGGCCATGATGACCCTCGAAACGGCGCAAGCGAGGCAAGATTACACTGAGACTGTGTCACTGACACATTTGGCTGGCCGCCGTCTCTTTGAAACTTGTGCTCATAACGAGATCACCGAAGAGATCCTCGCCGAAATGGCTTCCCTGATTATGCAAATCGACCGATGTATCGAATTGATGACGGAGAGAGGGGGTAGACTGACATGGAACAATTTGGAAGATGGAGTTATTCACGAATCTGATCCCGATATCTCACGACACCAATCTGTCAGGAGTAAGACCGTGCTAGACCGTCATTTCGAGGACGCCCTGTATAAGCTTGGGCTATGTTGGAGTTTGTACTTTATCCCTGAAACTCGAACACAAGGGCTTTACGGGATGCAGCAAGCTGTCAAAGAGTTGAAGGAAGGTTGGACAGGCATTGCGCAATTGACAAGAGGACGATATGCGGAAGAATCGATCGAGAGCACCGCCCAAGAATTCGAGCAAAGATTGCCCAGATGCATGGGCGAATACGTCCTGGAAGAGTCGGTGAATTTTGCAACTTGATAGCGTTAGCTCATGATAGCTCCCTTGGGCCCCGCGAAGCAGTGTGTAGGCAACTGAAAGATCGGAGAAAGACTGAGGACTGGTTACAGAGCCCTCGAAGGCCGCTGGCCGGTTCTCCACCAAGCTCCCTGAGCAGACAATTCACCGGAAGTGAGGGAAAATCGAGATCGGATATCCACGGTGGAGATGGTTGGTGGGACTATGCGTTGCGGAATGGGCTCGTGCCCGGCGAACATTAGTGCGGAAGGGATATATCAGACGCGTGCATGCTGTAGAAGAGCGTCTGAGTTAGACCGTCGGGTATGTACATGCATGTTGTGGGATAGACGCCGTATCATAGTCTCGCGTAGTCGTAACCAGTCGTAATAGATCCGTATTCAGAGCTTGAGAACAGCCGTAGTGCTCTTGATCAGGTCGACGATGAGCGTGTTGTCGAGGGGCATGTATTGGTTCGTGACGAGCTTGATCGCCTCTTGCGCGACCAGTCCGCCAACAAACGCTGCCGTGGTGGGCAATGCACCAAAGCCACCCCGTATACTGGATGTCAGCGTTTGTTCCTGTTAGAAGGCGTGGTTTTTGCACTGACACCTCAGCAACGCCTTCGGTGACTTCATCCGGCAGACTTCCGCTATCTCCTGCCAGCACCGATTGCACCAATTCTTCCATCTGTTGTTGCTCCCCTGATACTTCTACCGTAGGGTCACTGCCAGGCCATCGACCGTTGGTCGAATGGAATTTTTCAGCAGCGAAAAAAGCCAAATGCTGTCCGACCGCTTGTTTCTTGTCCGACCATTCGGCCAAGAGGTGCTCATCTAGCCATGAGCACTCCTAGAGGGTTTTGCTTACCTATCGCCTCTTTCAATCGTGCACCGCCTTCTTTACTCTCTCGCAATGGTGTCCCTTTGATGATCGCTACAGCACTCGAGTTCTTGACGAAACCCTCGAGCTCGTCGTCCGGGATAGCATCCGCAGGTAATCCCACTTCGTCGAGCACAGACGCCAAGATTGTTCGAAACTTTGCAAGGTCAGACTTGTGTTGATCCTTGTACAGGTTTTGCAATGCGATATACGCCGTAGTGGAAGAGTGCATGTCGGGCAGAGCGGGTGAAATCGGTGGAAGGGGGTTCGTCTTGAGATATTTGCTGAGTGTATGCAGTAATATGTGCAGGTTCTTCGACTGTTCTCGTCAGACCAGTTATGTCGCATGACCTACTCCTGAAGAGACACTCTTCACGCTATCCTCAAGGAGCAGTGCTTGTATATTAGACGGGATCTGCACGTCTCAGCGCTCATCTACATTGTCGGTCATCACAGCTTACCTCGGAGGTATTCGTGACCAAGAATACTTTTTCCTCTGCCTCTTGGAAGTTTTCTTCGTCTCCTTTTCGTTTCCCCGACGCCAGGAACTTCTTGAACTCGTCCTTCTGCTCGTACACTGGCAATTTACCGTCGTGCTGTACATTAGTCCTCGTCCCGGTGTCGAGGGCTCACGGCATCTTTCCACAACGCGGCGGCTCTGACGAGAAGAACTAAAAAGGGCACGTGAGAGTACTCCATCGAGTCCATGCTGTCCATATCAAGCGTTCTGGCATAATTCTCCAATGCGGGAAAGGGCTGATCGATTCGAAGGGTATGAACGGTGTCAGGATGTGTATCAACAACTACATCATCAGGGGAAAACTTAGATTGTGGAGTACTTGATGCGCACCACAATGTTCTCGGAGCTGGACTGCGACCCGACCCATGAAGCCTGAAGTTCGAACCGAGATGAGGGGAATATCGGATCCGCCAGTCGACGAGGATGCTACAGGAGATGAGAACATGAAGCGGGACTTGAAGAATCCCACTCACCACTCCATAGCAGGTCGGCTATCTGTAGCTTGACAGCTGGATCGATGTTTGTACAAATGATAAGGGTAAAGGAGGTGAAGAAGTCTGGGTTGGAAGTAAGGATATCTGACGGATCCTGGCCAGATCAGCAGAAGCAATTATATGCCCATTTGGACCTACTTCGGTTCGAGCAGCGCCCTCTACAGACGGGTTGAGCTCCTTGAGGTATCTAGGCCATTAGGTTCCGTCCGAAGGACCATAGGGGCAGTGGCTTACTTGACTACCGATACAGCGATATTTTCCCCAACGTCGTCTGGATGAAGGAAGAAATTCGTGGATACATCTTGAGCAGTCGTAAAATTGGGCGAGAGGACAGTGAAGTGTGAAATTCCTTTGTGTTAGTAATAGCTGAAGTAGGGATCGATCTGCTCACCAGGAAGGACCAGATTCTTCAGAGTTTGAGTGCCCGGAGCATCACATCCGACCAGCAATACTCTTGCAGATTCTAAAGATCTCTGACCAGCAGAAGCCCACAGCCTGATCATCGGCTTCCAGTGGAGATTCGCGCAAAGGGGGACCGTTGACGAGCCGTGACGATTGCTTACCTGAGTTGTCGGTCATATCGTCTCGTTTTGGCATCCGGTCGGTAGCTGTATCATGAGCATGATACTATACTCTTGTGAGACGAACGATGGGATAGGTTCAGTTCTGGTAGTCGCATCGGTGATATCCAACGCATCGTCCATCTTGGCCAACTTTGGCGGTCTATTATGATCTGAATGATTGGGCGAGGAAGAAGGAAGCTCTCGAGTAGTCATCGAGCTCAACCCTCGACGATCGAATCAAGGTTGCCTTTCGATGGTGCAGCGGTCTTCACTGTGCTGGACGATGATTTTCTGAGGTTGCGGCGGGTACAAGTCGAAACCGAAAAGGGATGAAAGGAGTAGCGAGAAGTGTCAACGTCTGGATAGCTGGAATCTGAATGACCCAACTTGACCGTGGTGGAGGTCGTCCACCCTGGTGATATATTGGCGACATGGCTCTTCCAGAGACCGCTTACATGGCTCATGCATGCTGCATACCAGGCTCTACCATGTCAAAAAGCCGTTTCCACTTTTCTGGCCGTGTCGAGCGATACCCGCTGCACTACGTAGCAGGCCTGGTACCACCTTGCCCTTCAATATCGTCTCTTCTACAACTCTAGGTATCTCCTGTGGGCTGACTCGACCATAGCTCAAGTACGCCCCGCTCGGGAATATAATCTAACCATCAATGAGAGGCTCAAGCTTGGGCGCAAGATAACTTACGAGCATCACTCCGGCATATCGATGACCGCCGAGGTGGTTGATGTTGAATATACCAACTTCTCCACCGTTTCCGCCATCTACCCCTTCTATAGTCTCTCTCCGTCTTTCGACCTCTATACGCCGATCCTCCTCGCTGCCTTCTATCTCTTCTATTGCCTGGCCATCCATATTCACCAGCGATCCACCAGTCTCGTCCACTGTTACATCGTGTTTTTGCAGGCACGTTATCAATGCCGATCGAAGAAGTGGTGCTGCGATATGACATCTTTTGTCCCTACGTTTATGTGAACCTGGCTGTCAGCGTGTGGTTGACCGCGAGCATAAGTGGCTTACAAAGCAGGACGATAGCCCTGTATGGCAAGATCCAGCTCCTCAATCTCCCTACTCCCTCTCCCGCCGAGCCTTCCAGCCGGGTCCCAGCTCGTCCCAGACCACCTCGGAGAACATTGCTATACAAACTCGCAGAACCTTCTGCAGAATTCTCCACCTCGTGGACGACCTTCCAGTCGGGGAACACCAGAACTGTCTGATCTTCCGGATCGTCGGATTGCGATATCAAAGAAGACGAATATAAACTTGGAGGGGGTAATGTCGATCCTGATACGTCTGTTGCCGGCTTGACATACTCGTCTACTACCGGTCGACCTTTTGGCTTGGTCCCATCGACTTCTGGGAGCTTGAGGTTCGAAATGTGCTTGTTGAGCTTATGTGCCAGTCCATCCTTCTCGTCCTGCCTCGTCAGTCTTGATCAAAACAAATCCGCTTATCAGATAAGATTGTCCCAGAAGCCAGAGGCAATGTAGGGGTGCAAGGCATCATAGACGTACCGTATGATCTCGCTCCCAATCACTCTTCCCGGTCGAAATGATCACCACTCTTCCTCTAGGCGGTCCGCCTGACCCAGATAGGTCACTCTCCCAATCCTGCTCAAACCCGCTAGGGAGCTCCCCCAAATCTCCATATTCTTCGGCAACATAGTCATCATACGCCTTGCCGTCCCTTACGTCACCAACATCGACAATATCCCCGGCAGTACCATTCTCCCCACCGACAGGACAAGGCTGGTCGCAAGCTGCGCAGTCGGAGGTATCTACCGGTACACCAGCTTCTGAAAGCTCTTTGGCGAGCTGGGTATAAGCGTCCGCTCGAGCTGCTCCGCGATGCGAGGCGGGCAGAGACGGCGCCGGAGAGCCTGTCAAAGAAGATACGGCAGAAGTGAGCTTTTTGAACATGGTGATCTGCAGGAGAGGGGGATGAGGAAGTGTGAGATGGACCCCAAACGCAGGGCTATTTATTGGACCGCGAGTGGGCCCGGAGTCCGAGGCGGCCATCTCCGAAAGGTCAAATTTGATCCCGCTTTCTGACGAGTGGAGGTGAAGTCGACGCGTCGGATTTCATGTCGACTGTACCTCTTTTGCGCTATATATCACAACGGGTAGCTCCCAATCAACATAGAGCAGGAACAGAGAGGACTGCAGGCTCGAGGAAATCCTGTAGAAGGTTCGTGAAGATCGATGGTAGCGGACATTGCCGACTCTGCTTAATCGAACTCTTCCTCGACTGCCCCTCCCAACGACATGATATAGCAGGTAAAGCAATCTGACCTACCGCATGGCAGGAATTCAGCTTATATACCAGCCCATCGCCATGTCATCGCCCGATGAATTCGACGACTTCGGAGATGATCTGTTCAGCGATGCCCAAACCCTCGCGGCGCTCGAAGCGCAGGCTATGAAAAGCTCTCAAGCACCCAAACGTCATATACAACCCTACCGCCATGTCACCGCCGCTCCCAAAGCCGGACCATCCAAACCTCCTCCTTCAAAGACCACGTTTGGCGGGAGGAAAGAGCCCGGACCGATAAATACGGAACCTAGAGCAGGGGTCGGTGGATTTGGTTGGGAACATGGAGGGAAACGATCCATGGACGGCAATGTCGAGCGGTACTTGGCTCAGGTCAATGACCGTCAGGCATATTGGCAGCAGGGCAATGGGAAAGATCAAGAAGAGAGTTATCCAGATGTGGTGATGACCAAAGACGGAGGATACGGGATCGAGGTAGGCGAAGTGGTCGACAAGCATGCTCGACCCAGTATGGCCATGGCTGCGGCGCCTTTAAACGACCAAGAGAAGAAGGAGGAAGAGAAGAAGAGAACGCAAGGTGCAGCAGCTCGACGAGCGGCGATAGCTCAAGCTTCTCAGCAATCGGCGGTAGCGGGTCCAGGACCGACTACGACGAGAAATTTCGCCAAAACAACATCCGTACCGATACAACAGCCTCAACCTCAAAAGTTCTCTGCCAACTCTAGGCTACTCGCCAGATCCACATCGGCAGGTCATCATCCTGTTACGAGACCATTATCGCGAGGGTCAGCCGCGGGAGCTCTTACTCCTATTCCTTCCGAGCCCTCTTCGCAGACACCGCCCATCCCGGCTTCTCAAGGTTCTCTCGTGCGCAAGGCTGCTTTGGAACTCGACGAAGAGAGACGAAAACGAGAAGCGATCGAAGCAGAGCTGGAGAAGGTCAAGCGAGAGCTGCAAAGACAACAGAAGGAACACGACGAGCAAAGGCAGAAAGAGAGAATGGACGTGGATGTTCCGGAAATGGCTTCAGCAAAGGAAGAAGGAGAGAACAATCTGGATCTGTCAGAACAGCTCGAAAGGCTGAAATCGGAGTTATACAGGGCAACCGGAGAAGCGCAACAAGTTCGCAGGGCTCAAGCAGAGGTGTGCCTCTTCCATCCTTCAGCAGTTTCGTCTAATGATGCAGGACCATAACAGACACCTGGCCGAGATGGACAAGATGAGGCTGAAGTACTCGGATATGGAAGTGAGAATGAAAGAAAGGGACAAAGAGACTGCGCGGCAGGTGGAGAATATTCGCACGCAGGCTGTGTTTTCGGTAAGCCAGACAAACGTTTCCATGGCTGCAATTTCAGGCTGACTTGCAGAATCACGCCGTGCACAACTCAGCTGTGAAGCCCCGAGCAGCTAGTCAAAGACCTATGCCGACGCCTTTACGAAATGGATCACCGCGAGGGAAAATGAACGAAGAGTCCTTCTTGCAGCGGACTATAATCAAGGGGAAAGGTGCGTCTGGCCATTGCGAAAAGTCGACACGTCTCACTGACTGCACAGGTAAAGCAGCTCCGATACCTGGACCGAAGTTTGGAACACTCAACAATGCCTTTGCGACTTCGCCTACCGTTTCACGTGTGAAGCGACAACGCACAACTTCGGTTATGCCAAACGGAGAGTCTAGTTCGCCAGTCAGGCTGGCATCGCCATTAGCTTCGCCTTCTCGGAATCGCGGTATCAGCGAACGACCCGAGCCGGTTAGCCCATCTCCGGCTCCAGTCGACGACTTTGTAATGCTTCCAGTAGACCCGATGGAGGACGAGCTCTTGCTAGAGGTCATCGCTCCCGAGCCTGAAGCGGAGATTGAGCAGGACACTGCGGTGGACGCGAAGGCAGAGTTGCTGTATCACATCTTCAACTACATACCGCCAACCCGGTTTCAAGCCACCTTTGAGAAGAAGCTATACTCGCAGACGGTGCTCTATCGGATCATCAATTACCGCCCCTTGCTCAAGTTGGACCCCGAGGGCCGATATGGTCGAGCTTGTAACGTCCTCTTGCAGGCCTGTGGGGAAACTACTGCGACTTTCGAGAGCATCCTTCAAACTCTCGGAGAGGTAACGATGGAATGTCTCCAAATTGTGACAGCTCCTCTTACGCATGAGGACGCGGCGCACTTCCATCTCACAGAGGTGTGTGAAAGCAGAGTATGACATCGACCGGCCTGCTTATGTTCAGCTTGTCGCTACAATCAACATTCTCGGTTTACTAGCAAAGACGACTTGGTTATTTCGATCATTCGCAGCGGTCCTATCATCCGTCTCGTCCGGCATCGGATCACTGCTGGAACGGATCGTCGACTGTGTATATATTTTTGTACAATCGCGAGGGGCGATCGAAGCGGTGTTGGCTTATGATTTTGACCAGCTCCACAAGATCAGAAACCCGCCTCCACCTCCTGCGCCGCCAAAACACATGTCGAATACGCAGGCAGTTCTAGCTCGGACGCGTAAGACACAACAAGCGGCACAAGGTCAAGAAGCCAAAGACAAGGAGAATACATCGCTGAGCTTGACACCAGAACAGCAAGTTTGGTTTGAGGAACTGGCGTTTTTCGTGGTGGAAGCCACTGAAGCGCTATGCTATGGCGCGGGCGAGATGGATATTTGGTCAGTCGAGCTGCGCAAGGTCTGCTTCTTCTGCTGACGCTCCAGGACCGGCTCAGAGCTGGTTGATATAGCTGTTGGACTCACGAACCCGATTCTGCCTGTTGATATTGTCGTTCGAGCTTGCAGAGTGGTTCAAGCTGCGGGTACCTGTGAGTTGCCATGCAGGTGCAGGTGGGATTGTCTGAGCTGATGTGTCAGTCCGTGGTAGCTTTCGTCCTCTTTTGGCCAAATCGGCGAGATGGCCAGGCGAAGATCCAATACTCGATCGGGTTTCGAGGTTGATGATGCGACCCCCGGCGAAGATATCAGATCAACAAGTATGTACCACGTACAGAGGGGAACTTTTGCTGGATGCTAATGTGTCAGATGCTGGAAATGACAATGACGCTCATTCGGGCATTGGCCATGCTATCAATATCCGACCGAGATGCTATTTTGCTCATTGGTCAACGATCACTGGTCACTCCTGCGTTGATCGTCGTCGTCCGTCGCATGTCTTCCCGACTCTGGGGCGTCTGCATTGACGAAATAGACCTTCAAGCGTGAGTCCGCTTGATATGACTTTCCTGATGTATAGGCATTTCGACCTTCTGACGAACGCCCTAACAGTCTTCCACCACTTGCTTTATCCTCATTTCCCATGGGCAGCGATTGCGCCTTCGCCTTCTCAACGTGCTGTTCCGAGTTATGCCGATGGAGGTCCAGATCCAGTTTTCAGCAATTCATCACCGAGCAAAGGCGGTCAAGACGATAGACCCCAAGGAGTCGACTTGATTGCGAGGTTGAAGGATCCTAAAATCAACAAAGAGTTCAATGGGTTGGGACACCAGTTTATCAGTGCTCTGGGAGCTATAACCTTTGGGAATCCTGTTTTCGAGATTGATGATCTGAAGGGTATCGATTTGCTGTATATACAAGGTCAGCTGCAAGACTAATCCTCGGTGCATGACGAGCTGATATATTTAGATATGGCTCAAGATATACTCAATGTCGTGGTGGAAGGTCCAGAGGAAGATGCGGTTTACGAGATGTATACGGACAATGAAGAGCCTCCGGAAGAAGGCAACACGAGCCGGGTGGAAGATGAGGTGGATGAGGATGCTTACAAGGAAGTCGCCGAGCACCACGAGGAGAGCTTGTAGGATATGTCGATGCTCCTGTGTATAAGAGTGTAGACACTTTATGCAACTTTACGCCTCTGAGACGATCAGTCGGTGTGTCCTGACATCGCAGTGAAGTGGGTAGTACAGTGAAGTCAGTTCATGCGGTATTCATCGTGTCTCATAGGAGCAAAAAGTCTGGAGAAATGTAAAGTCAGGAGGAGAAAAGGAATACGGAACCTGGTCGAAACTAGTACAAAATGGTAAACGAAACCTACCCGAAAAACACAATCCCCAACCCCCCTTGTCGTCCTTGACTTCGACCGCTCAAGTCACTCCGGTACACACAGCTCAACATGTCCTCTCCCGATAATCTCTCTAACAACATCCACCCTTTTTGCCTTGTTGCCCTTCACCCAAGTTGACCTGTTCCTGACCCGCTCCCGACCGCCTGTTGCCCGCCGCAGCGCCTGCCGCAGGTTTAGGTTGAGCCGTCTCGATAGGGATCGTCTTTGCAATCTCGGTGAACATTTCAGACACATTGGCTCCAGTCTGGAGCGCATCAGCCCGAAGTCTTTGGTATTAAACCGCGAGTATGGACTGACCTTTGCGGAAGCCTCGAAAAAGAGCAAGTTGGACTCCTTGGCATAGGTCTCTGCTTCTTCCCTTGACACTTGTCGGGCGTCTTCATCTTCAGACCCAGAAGCGGGCGAGGTAGGCGATGCCGCCTCAGCGTCGGTCGCCTCGTTTTCGCTCGTTTCGTCTGCTACCGCTGCGGCCTTTGGCTGAACAGGCTTTGCAGGGGTATCGGATACAAGATCGAGCTGAAAGGTTAGCATAGATTCATATACGCCAAAGGCGACAGATGCGACAGACCTTGTTTCCGACGAGACAAATGACAATGTTTGGGTTGGCTTGTCGTTGTAGCTCTTTGACCCAAGACTTGGCCTTTTCTAGTGAAGCCTAAACCGTAAGCTTTTCAAGTGACGCCAGCAATGATGAGCTTACAGCTTTGGTAATGTCATATACGACTACAGCGGCAGCCGCATTTCGGTAATACATAGGAGCAAGCGAGTGGAACTGTTCTGATCAGCTCTCAATCCATTGGCACTTTCATAATCACACAGCTAGGCTCACTCGTTCTGCACAGTGAAGAAAAGGAGAGATCAGCTCGACCATTCCCCAAGATCCCCTCATCATAAGACTAACCTTGTCCTGCAGTATCCCTAACCCAGTCAGCTCCGAGCCCGAGACTGGATAAAGTAGATAACTGACCATATCTCAAACTTGACTACCCGACTCTCCAATCGACATTCTAAACAATCAGCCTTCACTCCAAAACCACCGTCCCCTCGATCTTGCCTGTAATGTAGAATAGTCGGATTATAACATACTCTGAGTCAAGAAGGCCGCTCCGATGGTTGGCGATGTATTCTCGTTGAAATCGTTCGAGCAAAATCGAAGAACAAGGGAAGATTTCCCTACTGCCGCTTCGCCTATACAGATCAGCATCTGGACGTTCCCACAGAGACAAAGAATGATCTAAGAGGGACGGAGAGATACGGGGGGAACGTGTTCGGAGTGTAGAGGCAATTGTGAGAACCTCCCTCCAAGCTGCCAAGAACAATGGGTCGATAGGTCGACACCGCTTGTCACCACATGATAAGGATGTAAAGCCCCAATGACGGTCTAGATACAAAGACAGGGAAAAGAATGGCGTTGACAAAGTCGAGAGAGACGTACCTAACAAGACGAGCTTGACCTGAACAGCCTTGACATTTGCTTCGTCGGCCATGGCTTTTCGAGAGTTGCAATCAAAGCGTGTGACGAGGTATACCGGTGAAGCGTTTAGATTCCTTCTTATCGATTCGGTTCTCCTGTCTGTTCTATCCTAGTATGACCCTGTTGTCGACCTTGTGAAGGTTTCTGTGCAGGATGGTATAGTTCAAGTTTGATGAAATGGAGATAGATGATGGAGAGTGACCAAGTACCGCGCAGTCTCGCCACCCAAGGGAGTTGAGAGGCGCGGGAACGAGCGCGAAGCCAGTGTGGCACTCTTTCATCCTGGAGTCGGCATGTAGGCAAGTCAGCTGGGATTCTGCGACTCTTCACAGCTGCACGTAGGCTGTCATCGAAGTCCATCTGCCAGTCTGCTATGCCTCAGGAGCGTCAGTTGCGGGTGAGACCATGATCGAGAGATGTTACATGCGTTATCCGAAGAATCGTCGTATGTGCTATTTTGTTGTATGGAGCAGGAAAGAACGGCCGTAATGAGCAAAGGAAACACGAAAGAAAGAGCAAGGCAAAACGAGATCAAGCTAGCATTACACTACCGATGTTTGACTACTTTTTCCTCTTGTCCAACTCTGACTCTTCACCGCTGCTTTCTCCTCTCCATGATCGTTGTTGGCGAATCAACCGCTCAAGCGCCTAGGGCGGGGAAAGCCTTTTCGTTGGAAGCATCAATGTTGGCTCCGGCATTGTTGTTTGATCGGTTGGCGAATCCACCTCGGGGAGCACCTCGTCCTCGACCACCGGCACCACCTCGACCTTCACCACGTCCCCGACCACCTCGACCACCTCGGCCGCCTCGTCCACCTTCACCTCGGTCCTCTCGAGGAGGTCGGCTTCCGGCAGGTTGAGCGAATTGTCCATCGACCTCGATGAAGACCTTTTCCTTCTTGGCAGCCTTGGTCTTGGCAGCAGCGGTCTTCTCCTAAATATCGTCAACCTACAACTCTCAAACAGATCCGACCGATGTGCTCACCTTGCCAGAGAAGAAGTCATCAATGCCCTCTCGGACGAAAGCTTTACCCTCGACCGTCTCGTCGTTGACCTGTCGACCCTCCTTCTTTCCGAAAGCGAAAGCCTGCTCGGCCTTTTCGGCCAAGAATTGGTCGTACGACTTTTGAACCTCTTCAGGCTCTTCGGGAGCGGCGGCCTCTTTGGTCTCGGCGGCATCTTCGAATCCAGTTCCAGTAGGAGCAGCGTCGTCGGCGGCTCCCCAACCTCCGTCAGCTTCGGCAGGAGTTCCAGGAGCAGTCTCCTCGGCTTGGGCGTCGTTTGCACCTTCAACCTCGGCTACATCTCGTCAGCCATCACGTTGTCATTTCGACTGAATGCTCACCGGTCAATTCAGCCTCACCCTCGTCCGCTCCCCATCCGTGCTCGACCTTCTTTTGGCTGTCTGGCAGAGTTCCGCTCTTTCGCTCGAATTGTCTTCTCTCTCCACCAAAAGCAGGAGTCTTGGCACCTCGAGTGTTTCCACCTCGTTGAGACTTGTGTCCACCCGAAGTCTCTTGTCGACCTTCATTTCGAGGACCCTTGGTGTGCTTGTCCGGTCCATTGTGAGCTCGCTTGGGAGGGGCTATCCCGTCAGCCCGACTCTGGACCCTTTCACCTCTCGAATGATCGAGGCGTAACTGTTTGACATACCGACTCGCTCCTTCTCAAAACCACCAGGTCCCTCTTGGCCTTCGAGCGTACCCGAAGCAGGGTCCGGACCAGTGTTTCGAGGTCCCTTGTCACCTCCCTCTCCTCGGAAGACATTTCGAGGTCCACCTCGAGAAGGATATCTTCCACCTCGATTCCCACCTCGTCCACCCGCTCCTCCCTCTCGAGCACCACCCTCTCGTGCACCAGCGTTCGAGTTGTTGTTTCCTGATCCGGGAACTTTTCGCGCGGGGGCAGCGTCCTTCTTAGCAGCAGCGGCCGGGGCGGGGGTCTTGGTGGGAGCGGGAGAAGACGATTGCTCGCCGTCATCTAGACTCGTAAGCACGGACCACGAGGTGGGATAAAGGTAGACTCACCACCGAGGAGGTCGAAAGGGTTTCTCGAGACGACCGACATTATGTGGTCGCTCTAGAGCTGCAATGCAGGCTATCTGTAGGGTGATATGGGGATTCGTCAAGGGTTGAGTGAAATGGGGTTGAAATCACCGTTGAAAGGTGGAATCAAGCAGAACAAGCACAAGCGAGTATCCGTTCGAGAGTTGAGATCGAAGTGATGGCGCAGGTGTAGGACGTAGCACACGATACCAGGCGTTGATATGTCGTATAGCGTTCGGTTGGTTGGAATAGACGCAAGGTAGATGAAGAGTGGAAAAAAGGAGGTCAAGAAGCAAAAGAGTCACTAGATCAGCTCCACCATTTTGCGAGTACTATGCTATCGCGCTGCGCACCTGTAAAGATAAGTATATAGATACGACGTGAAGAGTCGCGATGAGATTGTTGTATCTAGGATGAGACGGGTAAAAGTTGGCACTTGGAAGTATCTTGCTCGAGGGGCCAGGCCAGCGAGCACGCTACTTTGAAACGGGCCATCCCGCCAATTCCAATTTCGCCTCAATGTGGCAGATGTTCATATTCCCGCATATTCCCGCTCGCTCCGTGGCACCTGCAAGCTGTCTGTATACGATGCATGATGCATACCCAAGCTGTATCCATGGCACAATCTTGGCTGCTCTAGAATGGTGCAAAAGATCCAAAAGTATCGTCGTCGTCATGACTGCACGATATGGGTATAGATGTAGACTTTCGGCCTTTCTGCTTGCTTCTTCTCCTACTAATCACACTTAACAAGTAGTGTGCGGGACAAACTCTCGCCATGACTAATTCATCAGACAACAACCCTTTCGAGAGGAACAATCACTCACCTTGACTTCTGGCGGGTTGGTACCCTCGACATATGGCAGTGGACTCTGGTGGAATTTCTTTTGCAACGTCTCGGTGAAGAGAACCGCCAATTTAGC
>Ga0181469_100107_pt2 | contig 22378 bp, 15 predicted proteins | sample InSIn2SAF170_2_FD_119081 | JGI IMG/M metagenome (GOLD analysis project Ga0181469, IMG submission 119081) | Clean room microbial communities from NASA Spacecraft Assembly Facility at Jet Propulsion Laboratory, Pasadena, California, USA -... ... | reverse complement strand
GTATTGTGTTAGGACATATGTATCTCCTAAAGGGATAAAAGTAGGCCTGACCAAAATAGAGGTTATTTGTAATCTTGTAGTTTCGACTACCCAAAACTTGTTGCAACTTCTAGAATCCATTAAACACATGATGACAAGGCTAATAAACCAAAAACTAACTCCAAGACTAAGCCCAACCATCTCCAGCCGAGATTGACATTCTGAAATCCCAATACACATCTAGAAAAAGACAAGGCTAGGATACGAGATAGAGAATGAATGACTAAAAACTCTTACAACACATAACAAGAAGGATCACCACCTTCTCCCTTGAACTGTTATAACATCAATTAGGTCTCGCATCCATTATCTTTTCACTTACAACTAAATACATGAAATAACCATGACATGAACCAGTTAATTAACCATGCTTATAACTAGTGTAAAACCATGGAAATAACAGTGAGATAACAACAATTAAATCCACATATAAATAAGTACAAAAGAAAGAGAACTTAGCTTTTATTAAACATAGAAAAATCCAATGAGGTTCAGGACTTCCATGTACCGCTCGACAGTAGACATTACTGAACCAAATATTTCTTTCATCGAGTCACCCTCATGCCATATTCCAAGTGTGAATGTGGGATCTCATGGCTAAACCAATCCAAAAATAACCAAGGGAATCTCGAGGTTAAACCACCTCCAACCTCTCAAAACTGTGATCACACCAAAACCGGTGCTCTGTTTACAAAATTGAACCAAACTTGGAATGCCATCCAAAATCCATCATTGTCCTTGAGGAATTTTCTGCCTCCTTGTCTCTCAGGATTTACCACAATCCAATCTCGGATCACTAGGCCTTAAACTGAGACACATCCCTCAGGATTTACTGTGTATCCCACCAAAATCTATCAAGATATTCTGAGGCCTTTGGGAATAAACATTGAGACCACCTCTGCCCTGGATTATGAAATCCATATAGCAATTCTAAAGCTCAAAACTAAGATCAAAATCCCAATACACATCTAGAAAAAGACAAGGCTAGGCATAAAACCACGGTCATAACCGAACAAAACCATGCCATCAACAACAAGAGAACCATACACCAACATGCAAAGTCATGCATGTCAAAAGGAGCTAGGAAATAACACATCCAATATGTTACCTGCAAGTATTCCTACTAAAGCTACTTGATCTTGCTCTACCTTGCTTTATCCTTTCTTTCCTTCCTTTCCCTTTACTTGCTTTTCCTTCCTTGCTCCAAGTCTAGAGTACTCCGAGAAAAATCTAAATGTATAAGAGAGAGAGAGAGAGAGCTCCAAAACTAAACTGACCAAGCTTCCTGACCAAAACCTTTCAATTGATCCTCATAATCCTTTATATCAATCAGGCCTCTATTTTCTTCAATTTCCATTATTTTCCTTCATTTTCCTCCTCACATGTAACTTGTGATCTTTCACCTACCAAAAATGCCTTTTTTCCTTTTTAATTCCTTTTCCAATTTCCTTTAGCCATAAACACATCCAGTGATGCCCACTAGGATATATTTTCCCAACATTCAACTTGGAATAAGTGTCCCTTAAGCGTGGTCTTATTTTTCCTTTATTAACTTTTATTACATGGAATTTTCACCAGGTCTATTGCAGTATTCCTTCAAGTGATTTTATAAGCCCAAAGTGGTTATAGAAGATTCTTAGTCTAGTCCACATGATGTTTTTTGGACTGTCATGGTCAAGATGGATTCCAACACTTTGCTAGTAACCTCCACCTACGCATTTTCCTATTGATGGTATGGGGTGGACATTTGGTTCTTGATCTTGAACTGCTTAGTAATGGCTCAGATAATTTGAGAAATAAACTAGGTTCCTTGATCTATGACAATCACTACTTTCTTTTTTGCCTTCGGTAGGGATTTTACTTCAACCCACTTATTACATAGTCATTATGCACTAGGATGTATAGCTTTTGTTTTTATGGTGGGTTGGTTGTGGGTTAATTGACCCTAAAAAATCATCGACCAAATTTTCGAAGGGCTTTATCAAAAACTATGGTGGTAGTGGTATTTCCTCTAATTGTACAATTCTCCCCATTCATTGACATTTGTCACACCTCTTGACATACTTCTTATTGTCCCTAAATATAGTTTTCTAATAGTACCCCAATTGTAACACCATGTTTGTATTTCTCTTACTAACTAGGTGCCCTTATTATGGTTCATTATGGTCAGCTTTAAGAATTTCATAGATCTCATCTTCTTGAACACAATAACAAACCACAAGATTTGGTCCTATGTGGAATAGGTATTCCTGGACTTAGGAATACATGGAACTATGTCTAATGATCTTTTGACATTATTTTAGAAATAAATGTTATGGAAGCATGATTGCAACCAAATAATTAGCAATATTTATAAATTAAGGCATGTTGGTAGATAATGTGAATAAATTCTCATCATGTGATACATATTCTACCTGAGCACATTTCTCCTCATTGCTAAATCTAGAGAGGAAGTCAACCATGACATTTAGCTTTCTAGGTTTATCAAGGATAGTGATGTCAAATTATTAGAAGAGAAGGAGCCATATTGGTTACTTTACCATTAGTGAAAGGTTTATTCATAAGGTAACTTATGGCATGGTGATGAGTGTGTTTGAATATGGGACATTTGGTAATGTAATGATGAAATTTATCAATAGTGTGCACAATAGTGGGAAATTCTTTTTCACTCACAATATATTTTTGTTCAGTAGACTAGGGTTTTTGTTGCAATAGTAATTTGCATAGGGTCGTCATTCCTATTTTTGACCTAATACAACTCCAATGGTTGTATCTGAAGTGTCAGTCGAAATATGGAAAGGTATGGACCAGTTGGGACCTTGTAAAATAGGGGCTGTAGGAAATTTATTTTTCAAATTCTCAAATGCTAACTAGCATTGGTTAGTCTAGCAGAATTATGTAGTTTTTGTTAAAAGGTGAAATAAGGGTTGGTAAAATTTTCTATTAATATTTGATAGTACCCTACATATTCTAAGAAATTACAAACATATTTTTGTGTAGTCGAAACTACAAGATTACAAATAACCTCTATTTTGGTCAGGCCTACTTTTATCCCTTTAGGAGATACATATGTCCTAACACAATACCCTTAGTAAGGAGCATTAGAAATCTCTCATTACTGAGAGTAAGTTTTGTTTCCTTACACATGATTAAAACTTTCACAATATTGTTTAAGGCTTCCTCGAAAGTGTCCCCATATATGGTGAAATCGTCTAGGTAAATTTCCACACAATCATCGGTTAATTTAAATAATATGTTGAGGACAACCCTTTCGAAGGTAGTAGGAGCCTTACATAATCCAAAAGTAAGGACTCTGCAAACATAAGTACCACATGGGTATGTGAAATTTGTCTTCTCTTGGTCTTCATGGGTGTTAGGTCCCTATAATACTATTGTATTCCCCTTATTTTTATTGCTGTTGTATCCCTCTATTATTATTCTTGTGCCCATGTGTCCCCCATGTTGTTATTATTGTGCCCCATAGAATCCCACTATTGTTATTGTTGTATTATTGTTATGAAGACTTTGATTATATTGTGACCCCTTAGACCCCTATATATACCAAGGAGGACTTATCATTTGTATCATAAAATAATTGTTCATTTATGTAATGTAAATGAGGATTATCCCTCGTAGAGAATAAATTTTAAGTCGTTGATCTATCTTTTCTTCTATTTTGTGAACCAGTTGCATAACATTTGGTATCAGAACTTTGATTCTAAGGTTTTGCTTCTTCAAACATGACATCTCAGAATTTTCGCTATAATTGTTTTTATACAAGGACTCAAAAGTTGAAATTAAACCCTGTGGAGCCAAAATATTGGTTAAATTTGTGTATGCATTAGTTTGCCATATTTTTAGATATATTATCTGAGGAAGTTGGGGTTTTCGAAGGCTCCAGAATTCCATCTCAAACAGGTCACCTGGGGAAAATTGTCATAACTTTCTCTCTAATAATGATATTTGAATTTCATAAAGAGTGATAGAAATTTAGCAAACATTATTTTTTCGTGTATCATTTTTAGGGCCGAAGGGAAAATAGTGACACATGGCACTCCATACAAGTTTTCTCTATTGAACTAGTTTATAATCAGGTCATTGTGGGAGATTGGGAAAAACTCTTTCTTGAAGAATCCAATATCGGTCTCATTTATGGAGTTTGAAAGAAGACTCATAGGGATATCGCAGGACAAATTTTTATATTTTTGAGATTTGAAATTACAAAGATACAATAGCTTCAATATTGAGCTCCTAAAAAGAAAGAAAAAAGTGTGTATTTTTTTACATTTTGCATAAATTTTGTTTGAAAATCAATTTGAAGTGATTCTAAGGACCTATTGAAGAAAATATATTATAATTTGGTTCTAAAATTCCTCCCAAAGAATATAATTCTACACCCAATGAGCCCTCAAAAATCTCTACTATGACTCATGAAGAGGAATAATTGCAACATGATATATTAAAATTACGGGACCAAGTGCAACAAATTTGTCTCTCACAAAGAGCAACCAAAGATGAAATAAAATAGGACATGGATGGCTTAAAATAATAAATAAAAAGTGGCATGAATGGTTTAAAATAAAACATGGAAGGTTTGAAGGAAGGTTTGACAAAGTTACTACAAGAAATGCTTCCTAATGGCGAAATGGTATTCCATGAAATTCATGAGGAGAACAAAAGGAATATGAATTATGATTTTAGAGACTCCAATGTTTGGTTTAAGACCCACCACATTCCAAATATCAATATGAGGAAGTTTGATGGAAAGGATCTGGTAACATGGATATTACATATGGAGCAATATTTTGATCTCCATGATGTGCAACACACACAAAAGGTACAAATTGCATCTCTATATTTAGAACCAAATCAATTTGTATGGTATCGATGGCTTATTTCTTGTGAACCACTTGTCACCTGGTCAATTTTTACGGAGGAAAAAATAGCACATTATGAGGATACAAAGAGAAACACCTTCTTTAGCCAATTGATAAATCTTAGACAAAAGGGTTCAATGATGGAGCACATTGAGGACTTCCAAAAATTGAATATCAGAGTAACTAATATTCCATAGAAGCATAATATTGATTTCTTCATGGGACTTTGAAGGATAAAATCCAACATGAGGTTCAGCTTTGGGAACCTAATTCATTGGAGAAGGCATTCAGGGTGGTAAGAAAAGTTGAAAGAAAAATTATGGCAACAAGGAAGTCTACCACTCATAATTATAAATATGGAAGTGTTGTTTCTTCTAGCCTTCCAAAAACTACAAGGTTGACACCAAAACAATTTGAGGAAAAAATATAAAATAAACCGAAGGTCATAAGTGTGTTGAGAAGAAAATATTCTAGATAGGTTGTGAAGAGGAGGAAGAAAAAGAACAAGAAACATCAAAAGAGGATATACACCATGAACTAACCCCAGAGAAAGAAGAAATGAATCCGACCATATCTTGTAATGAATTGGCAGGAATTAATATTGCTCAATATAGAAGGATATATCAAGAAGGAAAAGGTAATAGTATTGATTGATTCATGTAATACCCACAATTTTATTCATTGTAAGATAGCCAAGGAATTGAATTTCTTCCTATATCTAGCACCGGAGTGTCAAGTGATGGCTACAAATGGAGGAACTATAAATTTCTCTTGAAAATGTCATAATATCAAGCTAACCATGGGGTAATATGTATTGAATAGTCAAATGATTTCCATTCCAATGGGTGGTGCTAATATTGTACTAAGAGTCCAATGGTTACAATTTTTGGGGACGATAGCTTTTAACTTTCAAGAAATTTCTTGATTTTCTTTTTTGGGAAGGAAAGGAAGTTGAATTAAGGGATAGCATAGGGAAACCAAGAAAGATAATTAGCTATAATGGCATGAAAAATCTTATGAATAAAGAAAAACGAGGTGCCATTGCACAATTATGCTCACTAGAGGTTCAAACATCGAAATCGTCTATTTCTCCATATCTCCAAAAAGTATTAGACAATCATTCCAAGGTATTTGAGACTCCCAAAGGCCTCCCACCTATTTGTGATCATGATCATGTTATTCATTTAATTTTAGGAAGTGTTCCTCCAAACATCAAGCCGTACAGATATCCATATGCCCAAAAGAGTGAAATTGAACATATGGTTGCAGAAATGCTAAAGGTTGGTATAATTCAACCTATTCAAAGTTATTTCTCTACTCCAATAGTATTGGTGCACAAGAAGGATGTATCATGGCACATGTGTCTAAATTATAAGGAGCTCAATAAGCTCATTATTAAAGATAAATTTCCCATTCCTGTCGTTGATGAATTGTTGGATGAATAATTTACTTCACCAAGTTGGATCTTTGTTTAAGATGTCATAAAATTAGAATGAAGACTGAAGACATTTTGAAAACAACATTCAGAACTCATGAGGGTCATTATGAATTTTAGGTCATGCCTTTTGGCCTCACTAATGCGCCTTCCACATTTCAAGGTTTGATGAATTCCATTTTCAAACCCTTCCTTAGAAAATTTGTGTTAGTAATTTTTGATGATATACTAATCTATAGCAAGCCTTGGAATGATCATGCTAAACATGTTGACAGGGTGCTCAAATTATTGGAGGAGAAACAATTATATGCAAAAACATCTAAATGTTTCTTTGGAGTACAGGATGTGGAATATTTGGGTCATATTGTATCTCATGAGGGTGTTAAGGTAGACTCTAAAAAATTAAATCTATTAAGGAATGGAAAATCCCCACAAATATAAAGCATCTTCAAGGATTTCTCAGGTTGACAAGTTATTATTGCAAGTTTGTTAAGAAACTAAGGCCTTTGAACATCTTAGAGAGGCAATGTGCCAAGCACCGGTCTTGGCTATGCCAAACTTCACAAAAACCTTTATTGTAGAATGTGATGCCTCAGGAAGTGGAATTAGTGTTGTTTTAATTCAAGAAGGAAGAATCATTGCTTTTGAAAGTCGTCGAATCAAAGGAAAGTATTTACACAAACCTATTTATCATAAATAAATGTAGAAATACTACATGCACTAAAGCAATGGAGACCTTACCTAATGGGAAGACACTTCAAGGTAAAAATAGATCATGATAGTCTTAAATACTTTTGGAACAAAAATTATCTTTAGAAGAGCAGCAAAAATGGGTCACAAAGATGTCAGTTTATGACTTTCAAATCATCTACAAAAAAGGGAGGAAAAAATTTGTTGTATATGCATTCTCAAGAAAGGATGAGGATGTGGAAGCATTGCTTTGTTCCATTTATATTATCTAACCTGATTGGATAGTCGAAGCAAGGGATGAATGGAATAATGACAAAGTGGTGTGGACATTCATTCAAAAGTGTAACAATATCCCAGTACATTTGATACATTTAGTTGGAAAAATGACTCGTTATGGTACAAACATCACTTATATATTTGTAAGAATTTCCAACTTAGGCAAAAGGTTCTTTTGGAATTGCACATCTCCCCCTTAGGAGGGAACTCAGAATTTTTAAAAACTTACCACAGGGTCAAGAAGGAATTTTTTGGGATGGCTTTAAATATTCTATTCAGAAGTTTGTGGCATAATGTTTGGTTTGCAAACAAGATAAAGTTGAGATAATTAAGACCTTGGGTCTGTTACAAACTTTAGCCATTCCAAGTCAATGTTAGGAGGAGGTCTCAATGGATTTTATAATATATTTACCCAAGTCTGAAGGAAAGAGTGTCATCATGGTGGTAGTTTATATAATTACCAAGTATTTACACTTTTGTGCATTATCTCATGCTTTTAAAGCCAGTACAATTGTCACAATATAATCAGAGCCTACATAACAATAATACAACAATAAAAATAATGGGATTCTCTGGGGAAAAAAATTAAAATAGGGGGCCTACAATAAAAATAACAATAAGGGGGATACATTATTATTATAGGGACCTAAAAATGGGCAACGCGGATCCATTATAGCCATTGAACCCATCAAGAAATGAGAAAAAAGTATTTCCTTCCAAGGTATCAAGGACTTAATTAATGAATAATAGGGAGAAATAATCCTTCAAGATAGCTTACATAACTCCTTTTATTCAAAACACACATTCCACTTACAATTTTTATTTAGCACAATAATCAAACGTGAAACCCATTTACTATCAGATATAAGATAGATAAAAATTATGCTAGGTAGGTTCTAGAGTTATTCTTTGACTACATCCTTTAAAGCGAGATTCATCTTATGTTGGGGATTCTAAATAGGTCATGAATATTCCTTAATATAGATGTGATGAGCACACATATTAGGATGGATTCCCTTCATATCATTATAGTCCCAGGCAAATGCATTCCTGTGTTTCTGTAGCATTTTGATAGGTTTCTTTTGTTGAGAAGGTTCTAGCCCAACATCAATGTTTGTATTTTTCCTAGGGTAAATTTTGATAAGAATGGCATGGCTCTTGGAAAAAATATTCAACTGAGCAATATCATCCCTTTGTTGAGTCAACTTAGCAATTAAGAAATTTTCTTGAGAGTTATTTTCAAGAATCTGTGCAAAAGATAAGTGACTAAGTGTATGAGGATGAGGTATGAAAGTGCAAATTAAATCATCCTCAATGTTTTTGTTAATAGCTAAGGCTTGGTAAAGAGTAAGGATAGGTTGTATTTCTTCTTCATCGCTATCTTCAAGCCAAAGTGGGTTTTCATGGTCGGAGGTAGTTTTATCAGGGAGATAAAGAGTAACTTTCTTGGTTAAATTTCCATGACAATTGGCCATATCCATAGACCTGTAGCTAATGTATGCGCATTAGCCAACCATGGTCTTCCTAAAATCAAAGTATATCCCACAATGTTAGATTTAGGTTTTATTACTGTAAAATAATCTAGATACTACCATAAATCTATTAGAACACTTATATCTTCTAGGATCCTTTCTAGCCTTATAGTAGAGCTATTAGATAATTGAAACATTGTTGGGATCAATCATAATGATGATAACTAGATATTTTCCCTAGTTTCCTTTGTCATAATGTTTATAGTTTCCCCTAAATCTATCAAAGTATTAGGTACGGGAGTGTTATTGATATTAATGCTTACAACTGGGATTTTGAGGTCCACATATTTAGCTATGAAATTTTTTCCCAACATTAGTTCATTGAATTTTCATATCACTTAAATAGTCTTTGGGTCCTTCTTTTTCCTTACTAGCTTCTTAAGACATAGATCTCTAAGAACCTTAGCATAAATTGGAACATACTTCATGGCTTGAAATAATGAAATTTTAGCACATACTTTCTTGAGTTCCAATAGAGAATCAATTTTTTGTTGTGGAGAAGGTTTTTCTAAGCATAACATTTCTAGATATGGGGGAACTAACTCTTTTTCTAGTGCATGTTCAAGAAGAGAGGACTAATTGATTGAATTATTTTATCTAGAAATGTCTTCCTCATCATCATGTTCTTGAATGACGAGGGTGATTGGATCACAAATGACTTTCCATGATCGTAAATGAACATTTTAACAATCCATTAGATAAATGACATAAGTAGGAAAGGTAGGTAGTTTATCATTGTAGGTCGGTTGTACTACTTTATTATTTGGGCTAGGCACTGGTTGGAAAGGTAATTGTGGTATTTGAGGTTACTAGTTAGATGGTAATTTTAGTTGCTATTGATGTTTCTGAGGAAAATATTGTGGTGTCATATTCCCAAAAGGAGGAGGTCCCCTCTAGCCTTGTGGCCATGTTTGGTTCTGTGCTTAGGTAGTCCATTGTTTCGATGGAATTAAGGGGGACAAAATTAGTAATGGATTTTGATGTGAAGCAAAGTACTGAGAATAATATTGTGTTAAACCAAATGGTCTAGATGGCTAAGGTTTATTTTGAGCTACAAAACAAATTTTCTTAGTCTCCTCATTAGCCTCTTGAAAAATTAGCTTTGGTCAGGGTAGAGAAGACAATCTAGAGTGGCGTGTTTCTATCAAAAAAAGTTACAATTTCCACATAACTTATAGGGAGTTCTCAGAGGGGGTGTTTCATTTGGCATTTGGGACAAAATAATGCTAGAGCCAACTGAGTTTCCTCCCTCTTATTCTTTTCTTGCAAGGTGTCTAACTGGGAATGAAGCGTATTAAGGATGCTTATTCTAAAGTTTTCTAATAAGTTTCCCAGTTTGGATTTTGCCTAAGATGGTATTTTGGTTTTGAAGATTGTATTCCAAGAATTATTTCCATATTTATAACTTCCTTGAGAATAATGTTTACATGAGTCATAAATCTCCACACATGTTAATTGGGAAACATCTCTTGTTCCAGTAATATTTAACGTATCAATACAATATTCTTGTATTCATTTAAGGAAGAAAATACACATAGTTTCTTCATCTAAAGTGTTTTTTTGTCCTCTACAAATTGTATTGAAATCACTCTATGTAATGTTTTAGGCATTTGTTATTATCTTGTGAAATTTTTAATATCTCTTCTTTTAATATCTCATACCCTACAATAGTTGTAATATTTCTTTATTATTTTCTTCTCCATTTCGTCCCAAGTTCAAATAGAGTCTCCATTGAGTCTCATAAACCAACAAAGAGGTGAATCCTTTAAGGTAGGGGGAAATAATTTTAGTTTTTGTGCATCAATGGAGTTTTCATAGCTATGACAAAGGACATCAAACTCAAACAAGAAGGTATCTAGGTATTCATTGGTGAGAAAACTAAAGTTTGGAAGGGAAGAAAGAGAAATATATTTCATTTGAACCAATCCATCGTGGTCTTAAATATGGAATTTTAATGTGACAATCTCCTTTTGTTTGGGTCCATTCACCTCCTTGTCCTCCATTCCTATCAATGGTCTATTCCAAAAATTTGAATTCGCTTGAATGTTGAAGCTCTTGAACCTTGTTGGAACCTTCATAATTTCCAGGTTCCTCAGATGGTGGTTCTTCCTTAAGAGACTTTCATATGGTACTATGGGGTTTGTTTGGCTAAGCTTAGTGGACACCAAGGGATTTCCTTCCCCTTGTCTACCTACCAAGATGTTAATATGTGTGGCTTCTACTGTGCCACAAAGTGTTTTTGGGAATTTTTATTTCTAATTTTGATGCATATATTATGCCCTAACATGCATGATAACAAGGGCATAGGTCACTGAAAGTGGTAGTCGACAATTCCCTTTGATCACTTCTACTCCTAGTATCTTTCTATTTCAACCAAAAATAATGAATCCTAATTCTCTTAAGTGTCTCCCTAGAAATGATGGAAAAAATGATAGTGTGATTATATACTTCTAGTTTCAAAGGGAGTTTCTAAGATACAATGGTCATTTCTAGTGTCAATGCAGGGTCTGTGGAACTTGCAAGGAACTTTGTGCAACATGCATGAGGAAAAGGTTCCTTACTCTTTCCTAAGTGACCTATGTTGTTCAATTGGAAAACCTATTATGGCACAAAGTTTGAATGGAAGAAAGTATCAATGTGTTATTATAAAGCTCAGTTAAATGACACTTGACACATCTAAGTTTCATTCTTTGATGTTCATATTTATTTCATTGGTTAGACTAGATTTAAGAAATTGTACAACATGTAGATTTTGTAGCAAGTGCTATCACAATTCAATAGCAACTTGACTCTCTAATGACAACTACAAATATCGTCACCTTAAAGAAATCTCTTAAAAACAAAACATGACATAAATAAAATTATGGGCACCTACAAATTTAAATGGAATATGCTATGATAAATAACACTTATAAAATTTAATATAACATCCTATTAAAGAAAAAACATCATAACATGAAAGACAATAAATTGCTATGAATTTCTACTATCATAACCCAAATAAAACAACAGTAAGAAAAATTCCCTACCTTGAGTGGGCCCTCCTCAAGGATGGCATGTCCCAAGTAATCACCAACATGGGCTTATTCAATAATTGCAATCATGCACATCCAACCCTTCTTTTTATTAAAACATTGTAATAGTTCTTGCAAATCGTACACACATTTTTTCTTATGTTCAATAACTAATATACTTCTCATTATAGATTATATTTATAAGAGAGAAAAGGGATCATTGTTCAACAACTTAGAAAATCTTATTTTCCTAAAAAAGGTGACTCAAATACGAAATCAATACATCACTTAGGTCTTAGTTATGGCAAACGACAAAAGAGAATTTGGTTGTATATTGATTTTGCATGGCGTTGTGGCATCGTAACTATCATTATGCACCGAAGCTACAAAAAGGATCTTTGAACATGGGCTGGATTTTTATGATGCTACTTGGTCATGTGTGTGTCTCCCTGATAAGTATGTGTCGTGGATCCCTTGTGCAAAACAGGTAAATATCATTGGATGCTTGATAACAAGTTTGATCTAAATAATCCTTTAAACATAGCATCCACATTACTTTTTAAAATGTCGGATAAGTCTTTGACAATCTCATGAGAGTTGGGGAGTAATTCCAATTCTCAAAAAATATGAGAATCTTGTACTAAATTGCAAAAATGTCAGCGAAGTTTGTAACTATGTCATAATCAAGTGCCTTCAAAAAATTATAAGTGAGATTCTTTTACAACAATAGAGTTAGTACATTTATTAAACATGCATTCCCAAACTTTGATAACTCTATAACATAACCTAAATTTTGAATCCAAAATAGGGAAATAAAAGAAGTACTAATAAGTAAATATACCTTAATCTAATGTTACAAAAGGATAGATTTTATATGTGTAGAAAATTAAAAGGTATTGAAATTGGAAGAGAAAAGGAGTAATTCAATAGAAAAAATATGTCAATTTTGCAGCGCATCAAAAATAAAGCTCAATTAGTAGTAAAAGGCTATTCGCAAATACAAAGAATTGATTTGGAGAGATTTTTTTCTCTTGTTGCCCAATTAACTTCTGTTAGATTTATTTTAACTATTTCTACTATTTTTTATTTTGAAGTATATTATATGGATGTGAAGACAACATTCCTACATGGGGATCTAGAAGAATAAATATACATGAAGCAAATAGAAGAATTATGAGTGAAAGGAACAAAAGAGCAGTTATGCAAGCTAAAAACTATATGGGTTAAAGAATTCACCAAGGATGTGGCATACAAAATTTGATACTTATATATTGGAACTTGGCTTCAAAAGGAGAAAAGAAGATCACTATGTTCATTTCAAATTAGTTAGTGATCGTCTTATTTATTTCTGTCTTGTAGGTGGATGATATGTTGCTTATTGAAAAATATAAGGAAATTATCTAATATGTGATGACATAGTTGTCCTCTAAATTTTACATGAAGGATCTTAGTGCTACAAATTCCATTGTTGGCATGGAAATTAAAATTCTTTAGGAAAATAGGAAAGTGTATTTAAATCAAGGAAATATGTTGAGACAATATTACAAACGTTTAATATGTAGGAATTTAAACTTACAAAGGTCCCTATTCCTACATGTGTAAATTTATCTACAAACCAATGTCTTGAGACATAGGGAGAGGAAGAGAACATGTCAAGTGTTTTGTATAGTAGTGCAATTGGAAATTTGATTTATGCAATGTTTTGGACTAGACCAAACATTGCACAAATAATGGGAATATTGAGAAAGTATATGAAAAAACCAGGAAAGGAGAATTGGGTAGTAGTAAAGAGAATTTTCAACTATTTGTGTGGCACTATTGGTTATGGATTGTGCTAGCAAGGAAGACAAGGACTAAACAAATTGTTGGACATACATGGCTTTGTTGATGCAAAATGGGTTATGTATCTAGATCACAAAAGATATACAAGTAGGCATGCTTTTAACCTAATTAGAGGAGAAATTAGTTGGATGAGCAAGAGACAATCTATAATGGCACTCTCAACTAAAGAAGTTGAATACATGGCGGCCACTCATGCAAGTAAGGAAGCAATATGGCTGCAAAAATTGTATTCTAGTATTGGGTTGGTATAAGAAGCCTTAGGACCGATAAAGATAGTTAGAGTGCAATCTTACTAATGAAGAACCCATATTTTCATTCTAAGACAAATAATATTGATGTTCAATATCACTTTGTGTGATATAAGGTTGAAGACAAGAAGATGTTGGTGGTAAAGGTGGACACATTAATGAGTGTTGCAGATTCATTAAAAAAATCTATGATCATTGATAATTTCTCTTGATGTATAGAGAAAGTGCACATTACTAGCTTGGATTGTTGATCAAGTACAACAAGTGGGATAATGTTGGGTATGTGTTATATTCTTTGCATGACTAGTCAATGCCTTTGTAATTCTAGTTATGAAACTACAAGTGTATACTCGTCTAGGGTTAATGGATTATGGATTTATGGATGTTGTGAGATATACATGCTTTATTATAACATTGTAAAGACATGATATACTAAAAAATCATTTTGGTTTTCCCAATTTCAAGTTTTCATGGTAAAATATCTATGTTAAACATGTTTTTGTGTGTGCACATGCATGTGCACACACGCATGTGTGCATGTATGCATATGTGTTCACATGTGCACCATTGCATCTTTTATGTTTTCATTAAGAATATGTATGTAACAATTAACTATACAAGTTTAAAACCAAGAACCATCATTCACCTTAATGTATGCAGTTGATTCCTCAAATAGAAAACATGCGTTCTATTAGAAATCTCACATGAATACTATATAATGCCCTAGATTTTATGTAAAGTAATCAAATTCCATATCTAGGGAAAAATAGATGATAGGTTACAATACAATTTATAATATATTTTTCATCTTCATCATGTGCCTAAAATTTCATTGATTCAACAATATCAAGCTTCACAAGCTTCAACAATTCATATTCCATTAGAATGTTCCACACTGAAAATTCCAATATTGGATCATACTTCCTATCTAGTTTAATATTAAGAAGAGGGAAAAGCAATACATCTCCCACAAGTATATTAAAAAATAATCAAATTGCAACAACCAATTAAATGGTCTATGATTTGAGTATTTAGTAATAAAGACAACCAAAATTTAAGACCTAAAACAAGTTAGGGCCTATAGACAACAAGAAACAACTTCTAATCCTTAGATTGGAGCATATCTCTAAGACCACATCCTCTTCTAATTTTCCTAGGCCAAATACTAACATGTATTTGATACCATATCTTGTGCCTAAAATCTCCAGATGTGCACCAAATTTTTTTCAATGAAGACCATGCACTACTTTCCCTAATGAACACACCTAAACACACTACTCTAAAATAATTTCATTTTACCAGTTTAGATGGCCTTGAAAACTAACATGATAAGGTTCTATTCTAACATATAACATTGATCACATTAGTGCATGCTAATTATTTAGGAACAATTCTTATAATTTTCAATAGGATGCTCTATAACATCTTTTTCTAAGTTATTTATACAAGGCTTACATTCTCAATCTATACAACACCAAAATTTCTCACTCAAAAATGTTAAAAACTTGTTTGCTTAAAATTCACTCACATCATAAGGCTCGCAACATGCATGTCTCAAATTGATCTCTCACATAACTGTCAATCCAAGGAACGACTCTTGAACCTTCATTATATTGCATTAATGTGAGAAACACTTATAACATCAAGGTGCGACCTTGGAGATTCATCTTCCAAGTTCAATTCCTATTCTAACTATTCATTTTTCCATATTTACATATATATAATTATTCAACTAATCCATGAGGATTAGGTATCTAACATTTCCCTCCCCCCCCCATCTCCCCCCTTTAATCTGAAGAGGTGTTTGTGACTCAAGCATCATTTTGAGTCTTTCAAACTTTTCTCTTTCAATTTCTTTGGGGAAGATGTCTGTAATTTTCTCATTTGTGAAACAATATCGTAGATGAGTAGTCTCGATATCTACATGATATTGAATCAAATGATTCTTTGTGTTGAAATGTTTGTTTTGATCATGGAATTTGGCATTCTTTGCCAACTTAACTGAAGTAGTATTATAAATAAAAATGAAGTTAGAGTTTACTTTTTTTTTCTTGCAAGTCTTCAGGGATTTTCCTAACCCACAAAATATCCTTTGTTGCTACTGCAACTACTATATATTCTACCCTTATTGTGGAATCTGCTAGAATTAACTATTTGTGTGACCTCCAGGAGATAGCTCCTGATCTAAGACTCACACCTTGAAGTAGACACTCCATTCTCCTTATCTCCACCAAGTCTGAATCAAAGTATCCAATTATGTTGAAGTTATCCACCTGTGAATATATGATTCCAAAGTCTTGAGTTCCTTTAAATTAATTCAGAACTCTTTTTAAAAGAAACCAATGTCCTTCACAAGGCTTTTACATAAACCTATAAATGATTCCAACAACAAATGATATATTATCTGGTATTGGTGAGGTAGAGAAGAATTCCCACAAGTTTTCTATACTTAGTTGCATCTTTAAATTCATTCCCTTCTTTAGATGTGATCTTCATATTTTGTTCCATGGGAGTGGACAAAGGATTGCATTAATCCATATCAAACTTGTTCAACAATTATCTAATGTACTTCTTTTGAGAATGGAATATGTACCTCGAATATTGAGCCACTTAAAATCCTAAGTAGTAGCAAAGGTGTCCCAAATATGTCATCTCAAATCCTTTCTTAAACTCTTCCTTAATGCATACATATAGTTTTCATGGTTCCCTATTATCAACATATCATTTACATAGACCACAAGATAGACAATAGTGTTGCCAATTTTCTTGAAAAATAGAGTTGCTTTATCAAGATTAGAGTGTTTGAAGTTTAATTTCAAAATATTCTCACACAAATTTTCATACCAAGATCAAGGATCTTTTTGTCTAGGTAAATCCTCTCTGTGGACAAAGACGATCTCTATAGCCCAATGAGTGGTTCTAGCAACCAAAGTGACAATCTACTACACACTTTCCTAAGTTGCAATTGAAAAGAGAGACGAAGAACATGGCCTACCTCGTTTTGATGTTATCCTGATTTCCTTTGTTGAAGACCTTGAATCACTCGCGCCACGGGCTCGTTCTTGTTGCTCTCAGCATTTATGCACCTACACAAGAGATCAAGACACAACAAGGCATACTAATACAAACAGCATATTCAAAAGAAACCTACTTAACTAATCAAGGAATGTTAAGCTAAATCATACATGAACATACGCATTTAGGGAAAATGAACCAACAGTTGTATATTAATAGAAAATAAGGGGAAGAATACAACCAAGCGTTGATGTTGATAATCTCTCCTTGAATGAATATCCAAGTCCAAGCTAATCTCTCCAAGCACTCCTTATCCAAGCCAAATGAATAGCATATAGGCACATACTTAGCATAAGGGTGCAAATAGGCAAAGACCAACCATTTGGCAATGAGAGAAGATGAATATATAGGTTGGGAAAGAGAGTTAGGATCTCTCCAAAGATAGGATTAGGCCCTTATCTCAAGGAGGTAGCTCATAGGGATAAGACCAAGAGGCCAAGTTGGCAGAATTAGACCTCTTCTATGCCAAACAACCTCCAACTCGCTGCTCTGGAAGCTTCTAGGTCATGAAGCTTCTCATCCTCTTTGGGAAAATTTCCTTTTTGGGATCATCATGGGTATACAAGTGAACAGAGCGATGCCATCATGGGTCAAGTACAGTGCAACAAGCAATCATCGTTGTTATTAGCCTTGTAAGAGCGATGATCCTCAAATTAGGGTTTTAGACCTATTTCTCTTAGGGAAAACTCATGACATTTTACAATCAATGACTTAGGAAGGATTTGAGCTACATATATGAATGATTACACTACATAATGGTCATGTTTCAGGCACTTCGGGGTATGTCACAAGGAAGTGTAGGAGGTCTGACAAAATATTGTGTAACATATGCCCCCTAAAGCATGAAGGCAGAACAAGGAGTGATGGATGAGATGCTTTACGAGCTTTTTCAGGGATGAGGACAATCACTGTTAGGAGACCTACAAATCAAGGATGCATATACATATACATATCTGATATCAAGACATGAATCTATGGTGTGGACGCAGCCATCCGGATGATAAGGACTTGTTACACAAAAATCTGTCACCATGACTATTTGCAGTCAATATGGGTCCCTCAACAACCATATTGTCCTCCTTGGCAAGTCTAATACCTCAGCTCCTCATGTCAAGCTCCACAAATGAGAGGAAGTCCTTTAAAAATCAATAAAACTCTAGTTCCGCACTTTCTCCTACTGTTACCTGCGGTCCCGCACCCAAAGTTCATGTTACCTATGAACCTGCCTGCACTGTATGTAAAGGGATGGGTGCGGACCCCTGTAAAAGTCAAAAGGTGCAAGTTTAACTTCAAAAAACTTACTTGTGGTCAATTCTAGAGGATTCTAGAAGGTTGTTTGACGTGGATTGTTCGCCCCTAGGTGGTTCATGCATCCCAATAGAGGAGGAACTAATCCCTTCATGAGAGGAGTTATCCCTTTGAAGAAGGAGCTTATCCCTTTGAAGGTGGACCTGCTAACTTCCCTACAAAGCACTATAAATCAAGGCATTGGGCCAGTTGCAGGAGAGGTTGAAAGCTGAACATTCCTAAGGGTAAATGCTGGTGAAATTAAGACTCCCTAATTAAGCTTGAGAGGAGAGATCACATACCTTTCTTGGCTTCATTGGGAAGTGAGTGAGCTTGTCAAAGTAGAGGAAACTTCTTGCTGGACCCTGGCAGGAACTTGTATAGCACCAAGGCACAGGTTGTAAAGTTCTTCTTATTCAAGTTAATACAATTAAGCTCATTTTTCTCAACAAATTGTTGTATGTAATTTGTTTCATAAATTCCTTGGTCATTATGATGAATATGCTTTACTATATTGGTTTTTCAGGTGCTATGTAATTTGTTTGCTTGTTTGTGTATGCAGGTTTTACTTCAAGGAGCTCATTTGCATCAAAGGGGCTTGACTGCTACAAACTCACATTGAATCAAAGGTAGGCCTTAAACACCTGTTTGCTTCTATTTGAATTGCATATTTAGGGAAAGATAGGGTTTTATTGTTGTGTTTGTCGCTAGATATCTTTAGATACTAGGGAGGTCAATCTTGTCCGCAAGATTGACTCTTTTTGTGTGACAAAATGGCGACCATACTGGGGAACAATGGATTTGTTTGATTTTTCCTTTGTCTGATACTTTGATCTGAGAAACGTTGATTTGTTTCTAGTTTTTGACTTGTTGATTGTGGGATTGGGTAGATCTACTTAGTTTTGAGTTATTTTTTATTTTTCTTAGTTTTGGGAGAGGAACACACCCTCTGCGTTAAGCACAGTGCGGACTTGTCCGCACTTTTGCTTTGTGCACAGAGCGGGACCGCACTTGTGCAAACAGGTTGTCTGCGTACCCTGTCAAAAGTTTGAAAATTTTCAAATTTTTCCCTTTTTGTCAGTTTAGAATTTGTTTGTAGTTTTTAGTCACTGCCCAAACCTGCTTGTACCTTGTCAAAAGCTCTCCTTCGTTTGATTTCATAAGTGTTAGGATTTTAGGTGAAATTCATAGAAATTTTGTACTTAGGTTTGATTTTCATGTTGGTCTTGTAGTAGCTCTGAACTTAGAAGCTGTAGAAACCTCAGATCTCTTTGGTCTTTACCAGTCTTCTTTTGAGTTTGACCATTTGCAAAATCTACCTTTGTTGAGAAACCTATCTTTGTGTTTTCTCTTTGCGAAATTTCGAAAAGACTTGTGTTCAAAGTGTGAATTTCATTTTTAGGAAAAAGAACAAGAGTTTTTTGTTTTTGTTTTTGACTAATTTGTGATTCTGCACGAATTAGTCCTTAGTTGGATTGTGGCTAAGTAAAACACCCTGGAATTATATCTTGTAAGCTTTTACTTCAATAGAGTTTTAGATAATTTTTTCTTAGATTTTTATAGGTCTCGAAATTAGTTTTGTTAGTAGTTTTGAATGCTTTGTAAAGATAGAAAAATATAAAAATCTCTTTTGACGAAAAGTTTGTTTTAGTAGCATTTGAAGTCTTGGATAAGAAAAAGGAATTTTTGTGAAGATAATTAGTGGTCTCGTGTTGAGTGTTTTGGAAATGATAAAAGTTTTTTCTTTGATTTTCATTGTTAAGAAAGATTTATGTTAACAAGTTTTGCATTCTCGAACTCTCTCTTAGCTAGAAGTTCATTGAAAAGGAAAGATTACTTTTTCATCTTAGGTGCATCTTTATAGTGAATTTGAGTCGAGTCTGTACACCACGAGTTTCATTTCCACCACCTCTTGTCCTAAAGAAAAGCCATAAAATTAACGCTTAAAGTAAAATTAACTTAGTAATCTTTTTGTTTCTTAGGGCTCTTTATCACCAACTAGCTCAGGCTAGTGTCTTGGAATAGGTTTTAGTTAACACTCCAAGACAGTAAAGCAAACAAATAGCTTATCTTGCGGTAGGATTAAATCCAATTGTTACATCTATGCTCTGGGAAAGCTCCTCTTAAACGAGAAGCACGAGATCGTGTCCAAACCAGTGAGGGGATCAATCCTCCTTCATTGGGAACGATGCCAGATATGCACGTATTAAAAACGGTAAACCTCAGATTAACCATTGTCGAGGAGCCTGGGGTCACTTGTCGGTAAACCTAGGATTATGTCAAGGAGCCTTCAAGGGGATTGAGCTTGTTACTCTGCCCTTGCATGTGTATCGGATCGTAGACTGTTCCCCCAAGTATATTTGTTGCTGTTGGTAACCATAGTGACCATATTCTTTAGGATTCTTCCTAAGGTGACGGTGGAGGGAAGATCCCACTGTACCTGGAGCAGACGTCGGCTAGACTCACTTGGATTTTCTGGGGGGTTCTCTTCACTCGAGACGGTTTAGTGGAAGAACTTGTGCCAGTCTATTCATTAAGCAGGTTTCCGGGGTAACTGTTCCAACCGCCATTTCTGTATTGGACTCTACGACGTTGGATTTCATCACCAACTAGTGTTTTCAGTACGCAAAGTTACTGCTTGTGTGTGGTTTGACTCCTTAGATTTATTTAGGCGTGTGCTTCAAAATTGTTTGTTCTTTAGAGACTTTAGGTGGATTTCATTGAGATTTTACTTTGTTTTCATGTGCAGTCATTAAAATTTTTTAATCGTGGCTGAATTACCGAGGCAGTCCCGTAGACTTCGGGGCCAGCCTTCTGAGTTTTCACCAAGCCAGTTAGAAGGGTTGAAATCCCTTGTTACTCCTAGTGAAAGTAGAGTAGGGTCACCTGAAGAAGGAGAATCTTCTTTGGTAGTATATCCTAACTACCAAGGCTTAATAGCAAATTATAGTCAACAGCCTATTTTAGTTTCCGAAGTTACTGGTAGTTTTTCATCTTCTACCGAATTCACCGAGGAACCTGAAATATCTGAGCCAGAAACTGAACCTCCTGCTACTCCAACATCAGCGTTAGCTTCTCCAACTTCTAGTGCTCCTGATTCACCCAAGGTAGAAAGAGTTGTTACCCAAAATCTTCCTTCTGGACTAATTTCCATCAAAGAACTTACCTCTCCGGAGGAGGAGGAAGGTACATCTATCCCTGAAGGTCAACCAGTTATAGAACTTAGAGAGCGTGAATCTATATTTTACAGTCCACCTATGAGTCAGGCTTGGTATCTGTCATTGACTAATTTTTTGGAAAACCCAGGTCTTAGTTTTTCACCACCTCGTATTCCTTTTCACCCTACACCTAGAGGTTATTATCCTCCATCAAACATGTCAAGACAGTCATCCGTGGTGTCTCAATCTTCAGAAACTTTTATTCATGGTGGTCCATCTGTTCCCTCTGGGTATCAGTCTCTTGCTGGTACTTTTTTTGGAGCGTCTCCTCAGCCTAGTCAACAAGGGTTATTAACTGGAAATAACAGAACTAAACCATTGAGTGTAGAGGACATTCTTATGATGTCAGGTACCGTTCCTAATCTGCAACTTCAAGGTGGCCAGTTATCGCTTGGGAGGCAGCCTCAAGGTCCTCAAATAATGCCTGGGGGGCAACCTCAAGGTACTCAATTTGCGTCTGGGGGGCAACCTCAAGGTCAGTACATACCTATGGGACGATACATTCCTCAAGGCCAACCCCAAACCCGATATGTACCTCAAGGTCAACCCCAGTATCAGTATGTACCTCAGGGTCAACCTCAGTATCAGTACGTACCTCAGGGTTATCAACCCCAACATATCCAACCACCTTTCGGTCAGTCATTTGTTTAAGGAACAGAAAATGTACCTTTGAATTATCAACCCTATCCTCAACCCAGTTATGGTCCTTAATATGGTCAACCTGCTATGGGTCCATACCCCGGAATGACTTTAGTGTGGAGTCCATCACAATCTCAACCAGTTTTGCAAACGAATGTGCAGTTGTCATCTCAAACTGGGAAACCCTTAGTTTCTGGTTCAATCCA
>Ga0181469_100152_pt1 | contig 22539 bp, 23 predicted proteins | sample InSIn2SAF170_2_FD_119081 | JGI IMG/M metagenome (GOLD analysis project Ga0181469, IMG submission 119081) | Clean room microbial communities from NASA Spacecraft Assembly Facility at Jet Propulsion Laboratory, Pasadena, California, USA -... ... | reverse complement strand
CAGTATATGTTTCGACCATTGAAATTTTCGAGGATATAGGGTCGACAGATATCGTTGGTGGAGGAGGAGACTGTGACATGGATATGTTGGATTCTACTGGTGAAGGCTCGTCGTCGTTGGATATTGATATTGTCGGCATAGGAGGTTGCGTCTCGTCTACTGGAGACACCGAAATGCTGGGGATGTTCTCAGTCACGCTGATTGAAGGTATATCATGCAGAAGGTTGTTAAGCGTAGTCGGAGAATGGTACAATCTCTGTTTCTTGTGAGGTCCTTCATCGCTAGACCCATTCGTCGACGGTATATCAAAATTGAATCACTCACCACAACATCCACAACCGGCCTCTTACACCCCAGCACAAACCCGTCCTTCTTCCTCCCGTACCTTCTTCGCCAACCCCTTCGCTATCCTCTTCTCCCTCCTCCTTTTCCTATCCCAATCCCTCTTCTCCTCAGCAGCCAACGCCTTCTCCTCCTCAACCACCTCCTTCAGCTTTGAACTCCACCACAGATTCTTCGCCTTCTCCGCCCTCACTTGAGTCCATAGTCCTTCCACTATCCCTCGTACACCCCAATCCCACTTGACCTTCTTGATCAAAGCTTCCCTATGCCGATCCAGCCGCGCTATAATTTTCTTCCCAACAAACTTCACAGTATTGTCACCCTTCCCCCTGCTGTTCCCTCCACCCACAACCTTCCCAGCCCCGATCTCGTGCCGCGCAACCACAACATTCTCCTCCGCCACCACAACGCCCTCCTCAGCTGCAGCATCCCTCACAATCCCATCCCAAATATCCTCGTCCTGCGCAAGCCGCATACCATATTGTTCAAAGTAATTTATATTGTCTGTGCGCAACTGGCGGTGCTTGATCCGTTTGTTCAGGTAGGCGGACAGTGCGTGCGGAATGGGTTTCTGGGTGCGCAGGAAGGGAATCCCGTTTGCTTCGACCCAGGTGGGGATGCGCCGGCGTGTGTTGGGCGGGGCGGAGAAGGAGGTGAGGGGGTGTGGGCGGAGGAGGATTGTGGGTGTGTTGGTACTGGTGTTGGAGGTGGTGGGTGGAGGGGTGGTTGGAGGGAGGGTTGAGGGTGGGATGGGTTGGTGTGGTGCTACTATTGACGTTTGCGCGCTTGACGGCGGAGAGGTTGAAGTGGGGCGCTTCGTCTTCTTCTTCAAGTGTGCAGGTATCCTTTCGAGGAGTCTCTGGAGCTGGCTGGTGCCTTTAGAGCCAGCATTGTTGCATTTAATGAAGAGATGAAGTGCCTGGAAATGATAGCTTTAGTCCCAAAATTAATCAGACCAATACGAAGCCATAAGAACTAACCTCGTAGCCAGCTTCAAAGGCCTCTTTCACGCTCTTCACGCCTACTATGGCTCGATTGTCTCGGAATTTGTTGCGCACGACATTGCGCAATGAGGCTTGAGTGTGTGAAGCTTCAACTGTACGGCATTGTTGCAGAAGCGCTCGGTATAGACTGAGTGCTGCTGTTTTGTCTATGCTGCGGAAAGGAAGGAACAATCGGGGCATTCATGGGGTCACTTCATGTGTGCTTGTGTATGCAGATTAAGAAGCAGAAAACCTGAAACTTGTCATGGGTAGTCAATGGGCACGTGACACTTTTCAATGAATAGCATGATGAAGCGTTCATGTTGATACGATCGCTTCTGAAATGATGTTGGCATGATGTTGATTTGCGTTGCGCATGGGATCGTTATCGTATAATGTGTCCTTCTTCTCTTACATCCTGACCGACGAGGCCTTCACGTCTCCGCCATAAGGCCGCTCGAATATGAAGACTCGACTGAACATCCCCCTCGTCGTCCTCTCTATATCCGCACTTCGTCGTGTCTGTCTCCTTATGGCAAAGCGGCTCCAGACGTGTCCACCATCCACGCCAGTCTTTATTGATATTCTCATGATTTTGATGCATCCAGATCTGTGTGTTCTTCTTCAAGTGAAAGTAGACCCCTCTGGAGGCTGCGGTAGTTTTTTGTTCTGTGGTGATGCCATTGATCTATAACAAGTCAGTCATCATCAGTCTGTCGCGCGCAGGAGTGAGGCTACCTACCGGCGTAGCTCAATGAGAATAGTCTCCATGGTGAAATCACGCTTCCACTGGATGAGACATGGCAGGCGCCCCGGGTCGACCTAACGATGTGGATCAGAATATAGTTTCCTCGTGATATATAAAATCTTCTTACTTTTCCGCTCCTGGGATCTACGCAAGGGAGATTGATACGAGAGAGGAAGGTGACCTCTGGTGGTACGTCTGGGTAGTTTGGGCCGCAATGTATTTGTAAGCTGTAGATGCGATTTTCGTGCACGCTCTATAACACTCGTCAACGCCATGTTGCTGCTTGAACATTGTATAACGCACGTGAGGAGGTCCCAGGATTGTACCGTTCCAATTAGACATGAGCAGATCATCTCCTTCTTCCAGGCCATAAGAGCATGCCTCTACAACGTTATGTCAGACATTGACAATCTTCAGATTCAAGAGACCAGGAACCTACCTGCACCAAGGCCTTTCTCGCCTTTCTCTAGCTCTTCCAGCAAGCGAAAGTTTCTCGGAACCTTTGCAGACATTGTTATGTGGATGTGAAGCGGTGAACTAGCCTGTTGTGCCTTGAGGGTTGGGGAGACCGAAGCAGATAGCGGTCGAATTGGTTTTACGATGTTGTTGTTGTTGCCCTCTGCTAGGCCATCGATGTGTGATGTCATACAGCAAAAGGACTTGGCGTGGTCCGTGCCCAATGTGTTTCAGCCCCTTTCGGGAATGTGTGAGACGTGTTTCGTCTTCGCTCCTGCCAAGGACGTGCTGTATTTAGCGGCAGGAGTGCCTGGCCGATGAAGATCTCTTTCAATGGCAACATAAGATGACTGCTCAAATATTGAGCACTGAGCTCAATAATATCATATCAGAATCCAAGAGGAAGAATAATGACCTTCGTAATGTGAGCATTATTACCAGTTCCAGTTGCGCTCGAGTAGTGCTGATGTTATTATAAGGCTGCGGAAAAGTCACTGCAAGATTTGAAGTCATTGACGGTAACATCAGAAGCCCAACTTTCAGCAGGTCATTTTTACCCTTCTCAATCCTTACTATTTAGCTGATCATTATAGATCTGAGACGAAGACCTCACTTTGCTTCTCCCTTTGTGTTGGCTGCGAGATCTGGTAATAGCAAGTTCGCTCTCCATACTGTTACGTCGTTTCAACGACTGGTGGCTATCCGAGGTCTACCAAATGAACGACTCAAGGAGGTGCTCGAAAGTCTGCAAGACAGTTGCAAAACAGGTTGGAAACACGAATCTTACACCGCCCTTTCCCATGCTAACAAACGTTCAGGTCTAGATGTACAGCTCAAAATCCTCCAATGCCTGACCCAACTACTTCAGCTTTATGGTGATGTCCTTGAGGGAGACTTACAATCCCTCGTCCTGCAAATATGCTCAACCTTGCAGCAGATCAAGTCAGCAGCCATCAGTAGTACGGCTTCTGCCACTTTCCAGCAGATTGTGACTCTGCTCTTTGAAAAAGTCGAAAAGGAAGATAGTAAGACGTTTACCTTTATCCATTGAACAGTATCAGCTAAACCGTCTAGGCAGGGCCGAAGAGGTGCCAGCTATCGTTGAGCTGCGACTGGACGGAGCGCCGAGCTTTGTGCGACCTGCTGCCTATGATGCCTACAGGGTGAGCTGTCTAGTCCTTTCGACGTTAGACGTTCTAATATCTATTAGGTCATTCAAGATATCTGCTTCTTGATCGAAGGCCAGAAACCTAGGTTTGTTCTGAATGCTTCGCTCAATCAAGCTTTTGGGCTCAGTCTTGTTGAAGCCCTCTTGAATAACCACGGAGAGCTCTTTGCTACACATCCTGAGCTAGCTCATGTCCTGCAAGCCCAGCTCATGCCTCTCGTCACACGTATTCTCTCTGATCGTCTAGGATTTCCTATAGCAGTCAGGGTCTATAGGATATTTTGTATTCTGCTTCGTGAACACATCGATACCATCTCCGTCGAATGCGAGATTCCGCTTAGTCTTCTACATCATTCCCTCGACTCCGATAACACAACTCCTTGGAAACGCGCGCTCACAATGGAAGTCTACCGTGTGATATACTCCACGCCAAGTTTGGCTCTACGTTTATACACTATGCTTGACGAGCAACCTGGTCGAGGTAACGTAATACAGGATAGTCTGGGCACCTTTGTGCGATTAACATCAGAAAAGCCTTCCTTGATCGGCGTGGGTCAACAATCAACATTTCCAAGTGGTGCAACATCTAGAGCTTCTGCGGATCGTGCACTTCTTGATGCCAGTAGTGTGGCAGGCATCATCACTACTGGAGAGCTTGCGGTCCCAGAAACCGCCGCACCTGGTATTAGTTCTCAATGGAGCACTCTGAAGACACCTTGTTTGGACTACCTCGACAAAGCTGACCCTCCAACCATACCAGAGACTTACCCCTATAGCTTGGTCCTCGCCTGCCTGAATGGCTTATCAGAGAACATGGCTAGAATTGTTCTGCCGTTATTGGCTAATGGTCCAAATGAACATCAAGAACCCAGGCCCGAGCCAGAAACAGTCAGCCACGAAGACGATGGCAGCGAGCACGTTCCGAAACACCCAGTCACATTGGTGGAAGGTGGTCATAAAGACAGCAGGATAACACAACAAGATGTGCACCCTTCTGTACGCACAGTCGGTCACCTTCTGGACTCTTGCTGGCCAGCAATTCTTGCAGCTTCGTCGACATTCCTCTATGCAGCTTTGGATGGGGATTTTCATCGACAGCTTATCAGATCTTTTCAACGCTTCACACAAGTCGCCGGGTTGTTGAGACTGTCCACACCACGAGATGCCTTTTTGACCACTCTTGCAAAGGCTGCAGTACCTGCCAATGTAGCCAAAACAGATTATTCATCTTCCACTGGTGCATTAATGAGCCCGAGAATTGGCTCAAATCCTGGTGCTTTCGCTAGTGTCGAAAGCTTCTTGTCACAGATTTCTGCTGAATCTCCGGCTACCAACAAGCAGCACTACTTTGAGACTACGCTGCCAACTTTGAGTCAGAGGAACCTCATGTGCTTGCGTGCGCTTATCAATCTTGGAATCGCTCTTGGTGCTATGCTCGAGTCGTCCTGGGACATAATTCTACAAAACTTGCAACGGGCTGATCGTATACTCGCCCAGAGCATGAGCACTACAGGAGCTCGGGACGCTCGCCAGTCGTCGGATTCTGGTATGGGACAAACCTCATTGGGTTCTGAGATTACGGCTCTTGAAGCTTCAATAGATCGGTTGTTTCAATCCACTGTTGGCTATTCCGAACAGAGTTTCTCCGTCTTCCTTGCTGCACTATGTAGTCTTCTGCCTTCGGAAAGACTATCCGAGACAACACCACCTGGCACACCTACCAGAGCTCGAAAAGGTATTCACATCAATACTCAGAACCCCAACTTTTCGCCGCGTAGCATCCAGTTCACAATTGCGAAACTTGGAGATATTGCACGTATCAACAGTTATAGATTGGCGCAGGAGACTGAAAATAGCGCATGGCATACCATAATGGACAATCTCTTACGCTTGTCCACTTCTAATGAAAATGAACATACCTCGAGGCTGATGGCTGCCGATGTTCTGGGGTCGATAGTTGTCGGAGTAGTTGTAGCGGTGAACGACGAGGACGATGTGGTCCGTAGCGCTGTTCAAACACGCGCTCTGAATTGTCTCAAACTACAAATAGCACAGATGTATGAGCTGCTCAAAGCAGTTGATATCCAGCCGGGTGGTCCAGATCTCGATATCCATCGCTCGTCACTCGAGGCACTGCGAGCCATACTGGAGCAGTGCGGACAATCCCTCATCTCGGGCTGGAGATCAATCTTCTCGGTAATCAAGAGCTCTTTCAAGGATGATGATCATATTTCACACAATGCCGTGAGCGATCATGTATCTGCACGAGTCTCCTCTAAGCCCGTCTCGGCCAAAATTGCACGAGCTGCATTTGCTTCTCTTCAGCTCATCTGCTCAGACTTTCTGCCAGCACTCAAGAAGTCACGAGTGGTTGATTTGGTTGAGATAATGTCTAGCTTCTGCTCAGAGTATATTGATCTGAACATATCACTGACGGTCAGTACAAGAATCGCCCAACAAACTGCGATGCTAATGCTCTTTCCTAGACTATCACACTCTTCTGGGAAGTTTCAGATTTTCTGCGCGTTGACATGAAAGATCAAGACGCAAGCAATGTTACAGCAGAAGCTGCAGATCAGATTGAGGTACAATCAATGAAAGACGCAGAAGCCGGTTCTTTTACAGCTACCTGGTTAATCCTCTTATGTCGTCTAGCGGCTGTCACCGGCGATGAGCGACAAGAAATCAGAAGTGGCGCTGTCCAATCGATCTTCAGAATTCTAGATGCTTGTGGCGACTCGTTATCACCCAGGCTTTGGGAACTATGCTTCCATGGCGCCTTGCTTGAGATGTTGCAAGTAAATTCTCGCGCACATCGATTAGCTCGAGAGCGAAATCCCTCTCAGGCAGAACTATCAGCCTTGGGCAGCACATCAGGAGTTATCTTGGCTGGCCTCGCTACTACAATATCACGAAATATCACCATAATCCGCGAGATGGCTGGCTTCGAGGCAATATGGATAAAATTGCATATCCGTCTTGCTGATTTGCTCACGATGGGTTCCACAGATCTGGACGAGTCGCTCTTCAGGTCATTTGCGACTTTCTTGTCTGGTGTAAATGATGAGAGCATGCTTACAGGGTCGTCCTTAGCTGTCACCTTTGACCTCTGGGTCAATAACGTCCCGATCAGACCGACCGCTGGAGGCAACGAGAAAGCAATCATCGCCTATCTGGATGCTTTGAGAGAGTTGCACAGGCTTACATCTTCAGGACTCTCAACCGCGCTTGTGAAACGCATAATACCGAATCTCCAAAAGTGTGCAATAGAACTAGTCCCTGGAGCATACTCAACAGATGTGGACAACATGATTGAAGCTCAAATACAAATCTTAACGTGTCTGGGCATGCTCGATATCGGACTACCTGAGCTGACTTCCGCCTTCCTAATGACTGTCTCGGATCTTATCACACTTCCATACAAGCATAGCATTCGGGATGGAAACAAGAGACTAACATATGTTGCAATGTCAAAAGCTTCCATGACTTTGCTCGAGAAGACCATTACAAGATATATAGAACAAGAGGCAATATTTGCTAGTGGGGCGGTCACCGAAGGCCTTGAAGCTCTGGTCCGGTGCATCAAACTCAAATACACATGGAGGCAACAAGGCAAAGCACCATATTCATGGGCGATGGCCACATCCACAGCCTTCAATCTCTTCGAAGGAGTACTATCAGCTTCTCAGGGGTACACTCTCGACCCAGATATCATGGAAAAGCTGTGGAGTTGCGCTGTTGACATTGTCATTGCAATCGCCGCAGCAGATCTCAGCAGTCCAATGGACAACAAGCAGCTCCTAGAGGAGGAGACTTTTGACCTTGCAGCTCTACAACCTACACTACAATACCTCACAGCACAAAAAGGCAACGCATCAGGTATCTCAAGCACTCAGACAAGTGGTTGGCTCGGCTGCGCATCACTATCTGAAGGAACACGCCAAAAACTGATGGCATCCCTTGCGCGGACCTCCTTGATGCACGAGCCAGCTTTAGCAATACCAATGTCGGAAGGTAGTGACAGCGCCTCATCACCACGCCCTCTTTCTCTCGTCCCAAACATCAGATCAGGTCGAACGTACAACCCTTCATTCAGTCCTCGTTTGCGCATGTGCTACTTCTGCCTCGACGAACTGGTGGGTATAGTCAGCCGCACTTTGATCGACGACTCCAGTGAAGCGTCAGCGCGTTCCCACACTCTCGCGCGTACAGCTTTTCCCTATCTCGTTCTTCGCCTGGCTATTCCAATGCAACGTTATATTGCTGATCAGCCACTACGAGGACGTATGCCGACGCCACAGAGCCAGCGACTCGAGTTGCTGTATGTTTTACGGAAAGCAAGGGAGATGTATTGCACCATTGGTGTCGATTGGGAAGTGGTAGACATCGAGACCACTGCGAATGTAGGCGCAACAGACAGGCAAATGCGGATCGTAGGCAACGTCAATCAAGAGAAGCGGCATCTGGAATGGTTAGTGCCCTTGGTCAGCAGATTGGGACGGTTAGCGAGGCATGATCGCGATATCGCTGATGCTTGTGCTGGTGTCATGGAGGCTGCTATGATGGGTTAGGTGAATGGATGCTGGTGAAGCAAATTTACATCATCGTATAAGCTCAATGTACCAGGCGTAACAGTGGCGCTTGCGGCAATGGATATGTTTGCCTGTTCGTCGTAATTATGTTCATAAATATAAGCTGATTACTGGAATCATGACATCTACCGCTCTTTTATCCTCATTCCTTGTATCCTGCTTGCTGTGCGAATCGACCTGGAGCTGAAGCTACATCCGTGAATGTCGCTCGTTCTGCGCACCGAATGCGGTCCTGCGATCGTGTGGGATTCTGTTCGAGTCTGCATTTTTGCTTCATCGATCTTCTCAACCCCATCGGGTGCTATGTATCACGCACTCAATATCTTATGAGCAATGATCTGTTAACACGTCTGCGTCCTAGACACTGAGTATCTCGGAACGGGTTGTAGCAGCCCAATTTGTTGATGATTGTGGTGAAAGTCCTATACCTCAAGCAGTCATGCTGAAGTGCACGAGGTAGTTGTTCTCCTGTCTGTTTCCAATTCTCGTCTACCACCTCATCTACCTCCTGGGCCCACTCGGCGCCAGTCCAGGCGCGCTTGTAAACCTTTCGTCTCTCTCCGTCTTAAACAACACCTGCATCCAAAATTCCTTCTGATCCTCATCAAACCAAGTCCAGAACCTTCCTTCCCTCCGATCCACCTCCCTCGCTTGCAACTTAAACGCACACGTCTCATACGGCTCCGCCGCAACCAGCAAATACTGAAACGCCTTATCCGGCGGATCCTCAACCTTCTGCTCAAACGCACTCATAAACCTCACTCGTGGCTGCATCCCCGCTGCCATCTCCGGATACAGCAACTGGAAGAACAGCCCATTCTGCCTTGTCAGCGGATCCCGAATCTTCGTAATCTTGTACCCTGGCCTTCCAATCTTGACAAAATTCTTGCGCACAGCCACGCCTGGCGCCAACAACCCAGCGCCTTCTTTGTTCTTGCCCTCCTTTTCCTCGCGTGCCGCGCGTCGTGCGAGATTAGTTTGGTGCTTGCGGCCTTGGGTGTGGGCGAGGTAGGAGCCGTCGTTTTGGTGCACGGTTAGGCAGAGACGGCATTCGAAGGAGCCGACGTGGTTTTTGAAAAAGTACGGGTCTTTGTCTAGATCGATGGTTTCGAGGGCGAGTTTGCGGAGACGTTCGCGTCGGTCGGCGTTGGTGGCGGAGGAGGAAGCGACGCCGCCGCCGCCGAACTTGGAGCCGGCGCGGTTTTGGTAGTCCATTGTGAGAAGTGTGTGGTCAGGAGTGACTGGCTGGCAGCCGGGGCAGAGAGGTTGGAGGACGTGTGCTTAGGGCGCAGTTTTGTCCGGAAGAGATTCGTGGCTGCTGTGATAACAATTGATCCTGTGTGTGTCACTGTGGTGTGATGTGTTATTGTCTTCTAAGTAACAGAAGAAGAAGACAGTGACTCCAAGAAGTCTTTGGTCACGTGAATTACATACCCTGCCTATGTCTTGGCACATTCGTTTCTGATTACACATGTCGTTTCTTCCTCGAGCTTTACACTGCTTTTCTTACTTCTTGTCTCACATCAATGTCATTTCACACTGGCCAGCGATTGTCCTATGCGAACGAGCGCTGCACTGTTCGATACGTGGGTGAAGTGGCAAAAACGACAGGTCAATGGCTTGGCGTAGAATGGGACGATCCATCTCGAGGGAAGCATTCTGGTGAACATAATGGTGTAAAATATTTCGAATGTAAGGCCATGTAATGCGTTCGTAGTTCTTCTGTTTTGCTCACCCTCATCTTGAGTGATGTTTTGTGCTGATAGTAGAAAAGGCCGCAATAATCATCCAACAGCAGGCTCATTCGTAAGGCCAAATCGCCCACATGATAAAACTGTCAGTGTGGTAGAAGCTGTCCGTCAGAAGTATGCTGCGAATGTATCAGCGATCCCTGCCACTTCGATTCGAATAAGTGGTAAAGAGGTCGAAGAGGTTGGCTTTGAGAAGATCCAGAAGCAGATCTCCGAGCTCAAGGACTTGCGTATTGTTGTTCTTGACGGACTTTGCATCTCTGGGCGCATCACGGAGGACAGTGGCGCGTCAGGAGAAGGTAGTTTGGCTGCGATATGCCCAAATATACGCGAACTCGACTTGAGCCGAAGTCTGTTTGAAGACATCAATGAGGTAATGACCTTAATAGGCGGCTTGGGGCATCTGGAGAGTCTCAAGGTCGATGGGAATAGGTTCTCGAATTTCACTAGCATGAACACTCGGATGATGTCTGTACCGCCATACTCACGGCTGGCTTCTCTAAGCTTAGACGACACGCTCATTAGCTGGAAAGAGGTAAGTCTATCGGACAGGCAGGGAAACATGCAATCAGTACTAACTAATGCAGGTCGAAGAGGTATGCTTCGACTTTCCGACACTCTCCTCCTTGTCACTAGGTGGAAACCAACTCGAATATACCTCACCTCCTCCCCTCATGCCAACGACTATCAAGCAGCTGAATCTAGAGCGAAATCGATTTGAATCTCTAGCAGATATATCTATGCTAGCTGCGTCTCATCCGAACCTCGAACAGCTGATACTGAAGCACAACAGCATAAGCTCTACCATATCAGACGCGACGAAGAATGTAAACACCTTCTCGCGTGCTCTTGTCGAAGTCGACCTAGCATTCAACAACGTGAATCAATGGTCTTTGGTCGATGATCTGACTAATATGTTTCCTGGTCTCAAGTCACTGCGGCTAGCACATAATCCACTATACAGCTCTGAAGATGCTTTCATCTTGACTGTAGCGAGACTGGGTCAGCTAGCCACGCTGAACTACAGCACGATCACCGAAAAAGAAAGACTCAATGCAGAAACATTCTACCTTTCACAAATAGCACGCGAGCTTTCATCTGCCGTAGCCACTGCTCGCAAAGACACCCTTCAACGACATCCAAGATATGATGCGCTTTGCAAGACATATGGCGAGCCTACGATCGATGACAGAATAGCAGGAAAAGACACTTTAGCAGCAGGTTTGGCACTATGCCATTTTCTGGTATCGGATGCTGTGAGACAGAAGACTTTGGCGCCTGACAAGGTGGTAGATACTGTGGAACTGGAGCTGCCAAAGAGTTTCACGATTTACACTGTTCAAAGCATGATAGGAAAAGCTATTAGATTTGAACGACCTATGCAGCTTAGGCTATTCTTGAATGAGGATTCAACTGAACTAACGCCCAAGACAAGGGTCCTGGAGACCTGGCTTGAAGAGAACGAAGCAACGATCAGAGTCGAGTTGTCGACCTAATTTGAGCTCGATGATCAGGCTTGTGATGACTTGAGCCATGCATGTCAGTCAAAATATCTTATTGCTATTGTAATGGCCAACTCGGGACAGTGCCTGAGCTGATCACCTAGACCTTTCTCGAAAGCCGCATCAGATAACTCGCAGTATGTGCAGGCCTCGTGAAGAGCATCTGTTATTTCCAGACGAAGCTCCTTGATTTCGATTTCACTAGCATAGACTTCCTTGATGGCAAACCAGGCCTGACGATTGAAGAAGTCCAGTTTCAACTGCTCGACCAACATTCGACGGAAATGTGGCGTAATGCAAAGCTGGAGGCCAGGGAGGCTATATTTGTCGCAAACTTCCCATAACTTGACCAGGTCGTGCAGTCCTGGCGTGATAGTGTTTAGAGATTCCTTGGACGTGGTCGTTTTGAAGGGGTTGGTCGGACGAAGCATTTCTTCGAGCCTATATCCGTACAGCCATTTGAGCATCATAATTGTCGCCATCGGATCATCCTCGGGGAGATTAATGACGTTTGATTGTCCTTCCTAAGTGAGCCTTGGATCAGTATCAAAGAAGGAGGAAGGAGAGGCCGTAGACATTACTTTGAATCCAGAGGTAAAGGCTGCTCGAAAGAATTCGCATTGTGACAAGATGAGCTTGTGCACTTTGAGAACCCCTCCGCCCGAAAAACAAATCTCAGCATCAATGTCGCGCGAATTCTGCCATAAGCTGAGGTCGTCAGTAAGAGCGTCGAACAAGTAACATCGTGATCACTCACTTTCTGACACAATCTAGTGCCGGGCTAGTATCGGTTGCTGCTGCGCTGTGTTCGACTTCAGCCTTATTAGTTCCTGGCTCTTCCGCACACTGAGGTGGAGGTCGAGGTGCGGAATATCGGGTTCTGAGTAATGTTCTCGGCATGCTGACCACTGGCGAGTGTGGTATACGTTGACTGATCTGACTGCGTCTACGATTGTAGAGTCGTTATTGTGGAACGAATGTTGTCCAATAAGACGGGGCTGAAGAGACTATAAGTGAAAGATGCTCTCCGCTGACTCAGCACCAAAGTGAATAAGGACAACGAGCTCACGGCGAATGGTTCAAGCGGTGTAGAGCCAGTTTCACCTGTCGCGGTTCAGATCTGAACCCCATGGGTGAAACCACTCTCGTGCTTCGCTCAAGTCTACGTCGTCGCGCGAAGCGCTAGGGTAGATTACTTGCCAGTGAGTCTTGCTTTCCAAAGCCATGGCCAATCTCGCAGCTGATGTGGTCAAGCTCGAAGTGGTGCTTGGGCAGTCGCGTTGAGTCGAAGATCTATCTACACAAGGATGATTATACTTCCTCGAACGCGGTCAATCGAGTAAGGTACTTTGCCAGCCGACAAACGAACGAACTTGTTATGGTTGGTTGTCATTGTGAGGTGCTCTGATCACGTGACTTTACGCAATAGGTTCCTCAATTAGGCAGGTCCAACCAATTTCGACCACACTTTCATCTTCTTGCCATTCTTTTGTAAACATCAAATCCTTCGATGATACACAAACTTGCTTCCTTGCAGCGCTTTCCCTTGGCTAGTGCTTGTAAGCTCGAAACTTGGGCGGAGGTGTATCTCGCCAATAGCCAATGCGATAGCGTATCCCAAGGGTTGCCATTCTACCGGACTTCCAAGAGCCTCCAAGACTACCAAGATGATGTCCAAGACAATACCAAGGAAGTTTTACGTGATTGTTTCTCTCTTAACTCTTGCTCGTAATCCCTCATTTCCCTACCTTACTCCTCCACCAGCTGTTGCCAATGCGATAGACGAGGACGTACTACCTACTTGGCTTCGCACCGAACCCAGGTATCCTCGTCATGGCACAGATAAGGCCCTCGATTTCTTCTTTGTCATGCCATGCCAACCCCAAGCACAGCCCCATGACTTTCCAGTGGGGGCTTACTATATGACCTCGCGTGCTCCTACTGTTAGCGGTTGTGGTTTTTGCTTCCTCGCGTGCTCCTACTGTTAGCGGTCGCACTCTTTCGCTCTCATACCTAATCAAAACAGCCTGCGGCTAACGTCGTCTCCTTACACGCTTTCCACTTTCAGCTATGGCGGCTTCAATGGCGTCTAGCAAGGATCCTTCCATGCAAATGCATAACATGGAGAAGGACAACAAAGGAGCCTTTGAGACGCCTTTCCAAACCACTTCCGACGAGGACCGAGGTGTCATTATCAACGACTACCACTCGCATGCATCCAAGCTCAGCTTCTGGACTCGTCTCGGTGTCACGCCGGAATCATTCAAAAAGCGTACACTGGCTGACAAGCACAACCAACTGAATCAGACACTAAAAGGCAGACATTTGAACATGATTGCTATCGGTGGCAGTATTGGAGCTGGTCTGTTCGTTGGTTCTGGTTCTGCACTGAGGAGAGGTGGACCGGCTGCGCTCCTTATTTGCTTTGGTATTATTGGTATTGTATGTACAATGCCTATAAGTGAAGTCGGGACGAATCATGCAAACTAACTCGTCGCAGATGATGTTCAACGTTGTCTATGCTCTTGGTGAATTAGCTATCATGTATGTATAAAGTTAAGCACTACCATTCTTCTAGCACTAACCATATCCAGGTTCCCCATCTCTGGCGGTTTCTACACATATTCTTCTCGGTTCATCGACAGATCCTGGGGTTTTGCTATGGGTTGGAACTACGTACTTGTAAGTCTTCAGAATCGTGATGAATAGCCTCGTGATCAAGCGCTAACTTGTTCTCTTAGCAATGGGCAGTCGTATTACCACTCGAACTCGTCGTCGCTGGTCTCACAGTCGCATACTGGGGTCTGGAAATCAATGTTGGCATTTGGATAACGGTTTTCTTGTTGGTCATCATCATCATCAGTATCTTCGGCGTACTTGGCTACGCTGAAGAAGAGTTTGTCGTTTCCATATTGAAACTGATTACTATTATCATCTTCATGATAATGGGTGTCATCTTTGCTTGTGGTGGAGGACCATCAAATGGTCAATACGGTGAATACTGGGGCGCCCGGTTGTGGTACAACCCAGGTGCTTTCGCCGACGGGTTCTATGGTGTCTGCTCCGTCTTTGTTACAGCAGCTTTTGCATTCTCTGGTACTGAGCTTGTGGGTTTGGCTGCTGCGGAAAGTGAGAATCCCCAGAAGGCTTTACCATCTGCAATCAAGCAAGTCTTCTGGCGTATTACTCTGTAAGTTGCTGCAGATAATATTGGTCAGTTAGCATCATACTGACGTGTGTGAATAGCTTCTTCATGGGCTCCCTCTTCTTCGTCGGTCTTCTCGTAGCATACGATGATCCCCGCCTCCTCGGCTCCGGCTCCCTCATCGATGTCAGTACTTCACCCTTCGTTATTGCCGCCAACAACGCTGGAATCCCGGCTTTCGGCTCATTCGTCAACGTCGTCATTCTCCTCTCCGTATTCTCCATTGGCCTCAGTGGTGTATACGGTGGCTCCCGAACTCTGTGTGCATTGGCAGAACAGGGGTATGCTCCTAAGATGTTTGCGTACATTGATCGTGCTGGACGCCCATTACCTGCAACTATTGCAATCATTGCTTGCGGACCATTGGCTTATGTTTCGCTTGCCTCATCTGGCGCCACTGTATTTGACTGGCTTTTGGCGCTTAGTGGTCTGGCTGGTAAGTCGTGTAATGGCTCAAGGGTCAAGTGCATAGTAGACGCTAACACATTCTCCAAATAGCATTGTTTACATGGGGTTCCATCTGCTTGGCTCACATTCGCTTCCGCGCAGCGTGGAAATACCACGGTCACACCGTAGACGAGATTCCTTTCAAGGCCATCTTCGGCGTTTATGGGTCATGGATCGGCTTGACTCTCATCGTGCTTGTTTTGATTGCTCAGGTACGTTGTGACTCCCAAGTCAAGCTTCAATGAATGATTCGAACGTCTCGAGCGGCACGTCTTTCAGGCCATCCGTACGTCAGTCGTTACTCAGACACTCCATGCTTTGGATGAGAAGCATGTTAGAGCAAGATCGAAACACTACCATCGTGGTGCGTTTTGGACCGCAAGCTAAAACATGGATTTCATCAGGGGACTCCTCTGATTCTGAATGCTTCGTAGGACGTCAATAAGTCATACGGTATACATCACATCCCTTCTCCCTTACTAGATGTCTATATCAATCCGGTTGCATCCTAAAGACCAACATCCCAAGGTATGAACTCTCCTTGAGAACAGAGCTCAGATCATAGCTACATAATAGATTTCACATCCGTTCTTTCACAGCATATAGTTTGTCGATCCTCATGTATCCTAATAGATATTGTTAGAGATCTGGCCTGCCTTCCGACACAAGATCAGCTTTTTGTAGGTACAGTGTATGCTTCGTGTCTCTGCTGTGGCTCACGTGGAAGGCAGCACAAAGGGAAATTCTTTGCACTCGTTCTACAATGCTGCTTCTGCAAGGTGCCTCCACTAAACCAATGAGCGAAGAAGACAAAGTAAGACCGAAAAACCAGGATTACTGTGTAGAAGCAGGGCTTGAATGAGCATTGTTGACAATTAATATATTCATGAGCTGCCTGCACTACAATACAAACAAACCAACGTTCACCAAGAGTTTCCAACCTTCCTCAAAAGCACCGCCGCAACGATGTCAAATGATGAAGAGTAGCAATCAAAAATTCCGCCATAAAAGTGGCCGAAGCCAATTTATGTAGGCCTCGTCCCGCTGTGCAATGGGAAAAGAGCCTACACATCGTTAGAATAGTATGAGCTCCAACGATGACGACAAGGTAAGTATGAGAAAAAAAAGGGTCCAAAGGGAAAGGAGAAGAGGAACAAGAGCAAAACAAATTCAGACACCGAGCGCAGGTGACCAAGCTTATATAGCAGAATTGAGGGTGTCCCAATAATTGATGCTAGCCACACTTGCACCAAGCTAAACTTTCTTTAGGGGAATGCCAATTTTCGCGGCATAAAGTCCGACCTGCCTAATCGAGCAGGAGCACTCTGAGACCGCACAACAGACCACAAAATCGAATACCTCACAGCCAAAAAAAAAGCTATGTGTGTGGTGCCAACAAAAGGTAATGAACGCGCCAGGGGTCGAACCTGGAATCTCTTGATTCGTAGTCAAGCGCCTTGCTGAGAAGATGTTAGATGCTATTGAAAACCAATAGAAATAGAGTGCACTCACCCATTGGGCTGATATGAGATTAGCCTATATTTGAGCTTCAGAACTGATGTTTAACTAACCCACGCATCCTTGGATGTGGTACCCAAAATCTAATACGCTCTATAATCTCCATTCCAGAGACGCAGTGGACTTGACCTCATCGACCCCAGCATAACTCATACAACACCACGCCACATAACAGCACTTATGTTCAGACGTTTGATAGCAGGTATCCGAGCACGCTATTACTTACCCACATGCTAGACGTCCCTACTAGAGTCTTCACATGACTCGTGTAGGAGTATATAAATGTATCTTCCTCTAAACTCATCCTTCCTTCCTTCCTTTCCTCCACTACAACAACCAGCTGTTTCCCGAAAAAAAATGTATACTATGCTCATGATGGAGTGGAAAAGGAAGAGTGAAGCGTGGCAATCAAGGCGACCCTGTGGATCAGGGTGTGGAAGAAATATGGGTATCATGTATAAAGGTCGAGGCTGCTGCTCCAAGCGAAGTCGTTCTTGCCTATTCTGAGATTTCGCACACTGCACTTTGTCCGCCATGAAGTCGGTTCGACCACCAAAGCTGCAACCTCTCTCTTTCTGCTTGAGCTAGTATGGCACTGACATACTTCAACCTTTCGCAAAAGGAACTTGAATCGAAATGTCGAGAACGGCAGCTGAAAACCTCAGCTAATAACAAGGAGGAGCTTCGTCAAAGGCTGATCAACCATGATAACGCTTCAAAAGATGATCAGCATCCTGCAAAACGTCAACGATCGCAAGAGCCTGACATACGAAGTAAGCATAGAAAGATACACATCACCATCAGCGAAACTGACAGATGGATAGCTATGCTTCGTATTCCGCTACAGCCAATATCGAAAAACATAGACACCAATCTTGCGGAGACTTCAAACAAGCGCCCTGCTGGACTTTCGACGCTAGATAGCTATGTTGCTTCTGCTGTCGCCACGATTTCGCCTACCATTTCTGCCATTTCTACTCCTGGTATATCGACTACACCTTTTGTTCCTGCCACACCGGTTATACCTGTTGCTCCTGCTGTACCGGCTACACCTCTGCACCGCTGCAAGGCCACTACACCTCTGCACCGCTGCAAGGCCACAGCCCGGAACGCTGATCAAGATAACACACTCTCCACTGGACCGCGACTCTCAACACCACATGACTATACTGTGTCTTCCACTTCCGACGCTTCGGTCCCACCTACCACGCATGCTACACCCTCCTACGGCGGCCAGGCTACAGCCCATGAGACATTACCACTCTCCAAAGTCACACCAAGTAAAGCGCTGAACGCCAGGGGGTTCGGACTCTTCTCAGTCCTCGGCAGTATCGATCTGGCACAAGATAGACCTGAGGGCTTGAGCACGTTCGAATGGTGTGCTAAGCTTTACTTCGATGCCCTTTGGGAAGGTCCAAGATTACTATAAAAGTGAAGGTCCGGAGGTGATGGTCAAATGCGCAAAAGAGATGATGGATCCCTCGGTCATTCAAACCATCAACCAGGGAGTGGTGCCAGTTGGGACAGAGATGGGTGCTCTCGGCGGCCAATCAGACTCGTGGCGCAATAAGGAAGGAGGTGGTGGCTACAGTGCTACGGTTCCACCCGCCGAAGGATCCAACATCTGCACTACTTACGGTGGTTCGACGAAAGCATTCAAGAGGCGACTGCCGGAACAACATTTCAGCCAGACGTATCGGGATAAGTATCCCAACAATGAGCTGTACAAAGCCATGAGCACAGGGCGTCAGACTGTCTGGAATACCGTCTTCGAATTGACACCGCGTTCGGCTTCCACGACAAGTGGAGCACGCTGCGCCAGAAGCTTCTGGAGTTTTTTATGCTGGCACTCTTTGCTCTATACCGCGCATGCGACTTCCATCGGATCAAGCATGAGGTTCAGATTGCGCAGCTCTGGACTGGCCATTCGTTGCAGACTAGAGAGGAAATGGAGACCTTCGATTTGCATTCTGTGCAATTCACGCATCGTCCTTGCTTGACGCAAGTACTCATCAATAATGTACATGTTGTTTAGACATGTCATCTACTCTTTATGCAATCCACGCATCGTCCTCGCTTGACGCAAATACTCATCAACAATGTACATGTTGTTTCAACATGCATCGCTTCCAGGTTTGAATTGTCAAGGCATGGCAGCAACTCAAGATGATAGAGAAACACCGATATTCTAGACTGAGGAAGATTTGCTCCGTGAATATAACTCAGATATGCGCTATACTTAGTAAGGTAGTCCTTCAGGTTTAGATCAGCTTATGAGTTTCAAAAGTAGCGTGTCTTCGTCGGTTTGTGATAGATCTCGTAATTCGCTTATCCTGAGAGCAACACACTGGCGTTACGATTGTGGATGTATCGGGTCCAGATGGGGATTAAGTCTTCGAGCCATTTCCCGTGGTGAGCTTATCACGAAGGTATTTCTAGAAAGTCAAGACGCCGTACTCGAATAGAAGCGTCTCAGTCGTGGAGCGTATTCGATCGAATAACTTCTACACTGCTCACGCTCACACTTGGCATCAACCACGAGTTGTGGGTATAGGCAGCCTCTGTCAAGGTCCTGTCCTTTGGCAGAGTGAACATTGACACTGGGCTAAAGAGCGAAAGTCTGCTACTAGGCGGGGAGTCTGAGTAGAACTTTTAGGGAAAGTCATAAGCTTATTAGTGGATACTAATCATTAACAAATTCATTGCTGCCTACATCTTTCACCTGTAACACAGCAAGTCGATGGGCACTGTAACGCAAGCCTGTGAAGGCGAGATTTGCGTTTTTTAGCTGCAAACGCTATGGTGCCGCGGTGATCGTGCAATTGGTCTATGCAATACATTATATATTTTTTCAAAAATGTATGGCGTTCATCCAAGGATGCGTGGGTTAGTTGCTTCTGCTCAATAACTTCAGCACATCGGCTAATTATCAACCAGCCCAATGGGTAAGAACCACTATAACTATCGTACTACCCGGCATTATCTAATAATTCTCTAGCAAGGCGCTTGACTACGAATCAAGAGATTCCAGGTTCGACCCCTGGCGTGTTCAAACTTTTGCTTTTTTGCAGGTTCAAGTCGCCTAGCACTGCCAACCACATCTTCTGATTTTGACGTTTTGTGTGCCGAGGAAAGGGGTGAAAAGTTCTGCGCATATTACGGGGTACAGCGCAGTCTGGCCGAGCCACTTCATTACTTTTCTGGCGTGGCACAGACAGCTCTACCGGGGCGGTAGTCACTCTTATCATGCCGAGATCCAGCGCATACTTCATAATCTACTACTTGATAATGAGCATCGGTCAGTACTGTTGGAGCAGCACTCACGCCAAGGATGTGGCCTTCGAGGCAGTCTTGCTGGTGGATGTGGCACGATGTTTCCTGTTAGTGTTTGTCGTGCTGGTAGTCGAAGATGATGAACGATCTAATCCTCCGGTCAGTAGCTTCTGTTCCCTCTGGGCACGGCTCTGTGCTACGATGTCGATTTTGTCTTGCTTGATATCCGGCCTGTCGTTGTGGAAGGTTATGTTTCCGTAGCTTTTTCGGACATTGGCGAGTGCTTCGTTGACCTGGTCGTGGTAGGAGATCAACACAAACTTATATACCTTGCAGAGAGCCGGATAGTGGGTTCCTGTTTTATGTGCTGCTGTTTCTGCCTTTCCGTGGTGTCTTGTCCCAGTGTGGTTGTTGTATATTCCAGTATATTATTCACTTGTTGGCAAGAGTGAGATGTCACGTGCGTGTATTTCATGTCATGGTTTACGTCATGACGAAACTGAAACGAATCTCTAACAAGGTCGAACTGTTCATACTACTAGCCTAATACACCTTACAGTCACCACACCTTGTGACTGTGTTACGGCTGACTGATGATGAGACATTGGTCGAAGCTGTAATATCTCCTATGTCAAGACGAATCCAATTCTGCAATGTCCAATGACATCTCCAAGACACAGAAGAAGGCCACCTCGACCAGTATGCCTCTTCATACATTACACCTTCCCTCTACGCGGCATTGTTCTAACACATTACTCCTCCAGCATTCCACCTCATCGCCGGCCTAGGCTCCGGCTTCACCTCCTCTATCCTCCTCCAACCCGCCGACCTCCTCAAAACCCGCCTCCAGCAATCAGGCACAACCACGCTCCTCGCAACCCTGCACCAAATCCGCTCCCAGCCCAATCCCATCCGCCAACTATGGCGCGGCACTCTCCCCTCCGTCATCCGCACAAGCGTCGGCAGCGCACTCTATTTCACCACCCTAAACGCTTTTCGCACATCCCTAGCGAAGCGTGATCTCGGCGTCAAGAACAGCACTAGCGCTAGCACCACCACAACACCGATCAGAGCGCGCACATCCTCATCTCTGCCTCAACTAACCTTCCTAGCCAACCTATCCTCTGGCGCCGTAGCGCGAGCATCAGTCGGCTTCATCATGATGCCCATCACAGTGATCAAGGTGCGCTACGAATCGAACTATTACGCCTACACCTCTTTGCGCTCCGCGGCAACGGACATTGCGAAACGAGAAGGAATACGAGGCTTCTTTGCTGGCTTTGGCGCTACTGCGATAAGAGATGCGCCGTATGCAGGCTTATACGTTGTATTTTACGAATGGGGCAAGAGGACTTTAAGCGCCTTTGCAACGAGCACCACAGCCATCCCTCTCCAGCTCCCAACGCGCGAGCTAGCCGCGGCAGGACCGACCCCTTCTTCCATAACCACGACAACGCCTCTTCCTCCACCCGTAGCAGCAACAATATCGCCCACGCTCTCCTCAACCATCAACTTCACCTCCGCTACGCTCGCTGCTTCCTGCTCGACCGCACTAACGAATCCGCCTGACGCAATAAAAACGCGCCTGCAATTGCAGCCTCAAAAATATAAGAATACGATACAAGCGCTCAAGTTGATGTTGGCGGAGGAAGGCGTGAGGAGTTTGTTTGATGGGCTGGCGCTGAGAATGGCGAGGAAGGCGATGAGTAGTGCGTTGGCTTGGACGGTGTATGAGGAGGTAGTGAGGAGGGCGGAGGTGAGATGGGCTGCTAATGGTGGTGGGAGGGATGTTTGAGGGATGGGAACGATTATGATGGGAGACTGTGATTGGAGGCATAAGCACGTTATTGGTTCTGAGGCACACGGTGAGCGAGGAAAGTCGCGAGCTAGGTGACATTGGTTGCTTCTTTGATCGTGATCGAAAGATGATGTGTCACTTACAAGCAGGATATGATGGAGAAAACGGTCCATTGAACAATCCCGAGCCAGGCAACGGCTGCCCTCGTTGTCCTACAGGCACACTAAAAGTCCAGCGCTGCGTCGAACTCGGCCACACCTTCCACCTCGGCACACGCTACAGCGCTCCTCTCAAAGCCCTCGTTGAAGTGCCTACGCAAGGTGGTTCACCCACTTCCACAACAGCAACAACATCATCACCGGCAGCAACAACAGCACCTCCAACTCCCTCCGCCCACCGCATCCCCGTCTCCATGGGCTGCCACGGCCTAGGCATCTCCCGCCTCATCGGCGCGCTCGCCTCCGTCCTCTCCACCCCCCTCCGGCCTAGCCTGGCCACGCGTCCTCGCCCCCTACGAAATCGCCATCGTCCCTTCCAACCCCAACCTCCTTTCCGCAGCCGAAGAACTGCTCGACGACCTCTCCACCTCCGCGTTCAGCTTCGAAGAAAGGAAGTCGGGGAGCTTGGACGTGGTGTTGGATGATCGGCTGGATAGGCAGTTGGGGTATAAATTGAAGGATGCGGATTTGATTGGGTATCCGGTTGTGCTGGTGGTTGGGAGGGGCTGGAAGGTGGGGAGTGTGGAGGTGCAGTGTC
>Ga0181469_100151_pt1 | contig 22557 bp, 24 predicted proteins | sample InSIn2SAF170_2_FD_119081 | JGI IMG/M metagenome (GOLD analysis project Ga0181469, IMG submission 119081) | Clean room microbial communities from NASA Spacecraft Assembly Facility at Jet Propulsion Laboratory, Pasadena, California, USA -... ... | reverse complement strand
ACCTTGAAGAACTACCAGGCACCACCACAACATCCGCAATTCAACCTCATGAAGAACAACCAAGCCGTGGTCCACACGCAGCCACAGTCGAAGAAGCAGACTCCGACGACGAAGCACAACCAACAGGAAGAGCAGCACCAACATCCCGCTCCCTCCTCCGACACGCAGACTCAGACGACGATGACGAGCCCGTCCGCCAACAACCACAACAGCAACCCCAACCAGCACCACAAGTATTACCATCCTCTTTCCCGACCCGCGGGCCTTTCGCCGCCGCTTCTGCAGCCCCAGCACAAGAAGAAGACATCGAGTCCAATCCCCAACGTCTCCAACGCTGGCTCATCACAGCCGGCTTGGATGAGATTAAGAGCGGTGGGAATACGGGTTTGTATGTGTCGCGGCTGAAGATGTTGAGTAAAGTCCAGCAGGGGTGGATATTGAATGTTGTTAAGCAGAGGGGAGATAAGGATCTGGCTGCGAGGGTTGAGGGAAGTTTGTGAAGGGAGTGGATGTGGGTGAAACGCTTGGAATGGGGTTTTGAAGGCATAGAGTGAGGTTGGATTTGTGGCAATTTGTGCGGCATAGCGTATGGCGTAGTGTTGGTTTTTGGATGGTGGGTGTTTATGTATAGATGTGGAGGTTTATTGTTTACATGACACATAGTAGCACGTATGTAGGATGTAGCATGGAACATGGAAAGCATGAGATCTAGAACGAGAGATTATTTCCTTGGACAATGATCAGGTGATAATATATTCCATGCCATTCATCCTAGGACGAGGGCTAGAAATGAGATTAATTGCTATGAGTTGTCCCACGGTTTCGATTAGGTAGAATCTGTATCTAAGCTGTCATGCTAACATCGTTGAGTCGGTATGTTCTCGCTGTGAAACCTCCGTCGAAGCCACAGCGGTGTCTGTGTCTTGACAGTGTTGGCTGGTCACAGAGGTAATTCAGTTCGCTCCATCTGGCCGTACCCATCTGTTTGAGTGGGAAAGTGTCTTTGCTGGTTGGAGGCCGTTGTTAGGTCGTGCAGAATGGAGTGAGTACCCTGTGGCTCTGCAATGCATATTGGTTGCATGAGGTGTTGACCGGCCAATGCTGGACGGACCTTATGTGACCAAGACCTTTACAGGTAAGTCGGGGTTCTGCGGTGCTTTGCTAAAATTGGAAAACCGCTTTTGCGTGGTCAATTTCTTGCGGCGCATGGAGTGCAGTGTGATACTGCCGAGGCTGGTGGAAAAGGAATATCACGAACTAAGTCGTGTTAAATTCCCTATGTGTCTCTCGTTTAGCCTGTCAGGGTTTCGATTTTGGGCGGTAAACGGGCATCAACGGCTCATAACTCTTTCTTGCCCATTTGGCTTCTTGACTCTTTTGATAAAGTCTCCCTACCATAGCTCGTACACGTGCAAAGGTTAAGCTTGCAGCTACAAAGTAGAGTTGTGCTGGGTTGAGCAGGACTGGCATGGCCACGGTTGTTATGAAAACACCGATGGCAATGTCGCGCATCTTTTGAAAGCCGGCATTATGTATCATGTATTTCCGCTCCCTCATATCGGAGCGGTTCCAAAGATTGATTGCATTCACCCATCCCGGTTTGATTGTGGTCAGGCCGTTTTCTATCTGGAAAACTGGTGCCATTCGCGGCGGTCCTGGCGAGAAAAGCCGATGGATGAATATATTTGGATGATTCATTGCTGTCCAGCCATGAAAAAACTGTGTAGTACTGACGAGTTTGAAGGCCTGGTACAAGGAAAAGAAGCTCAACGCATAGGTAATCAAGGGTCCGGGTCCACACCATAGGGCGAGTTCCTCAAGCTGTGGAAGCAGAGCGTCTTGAATTGAGTGATTGCTTGTGATCGAATTGAAAAAGTCGCCAACAGTTTCATTCCCCAAAGCTTGCGGGACGCCAGTGGCACGGCGTAGATCTACGAGTGTAGAAGCTGTGGCAAGCGGATGGAAATTAGCGGGCCTCATAGTGTAATTCACGAAACTCCTCCTCGACTGCCCGTAGCGCTCGCCGAATTCGGACTGAACCTCATACCGCTGACGCTGTTCAAGACCAGCAGCTGATGCGCGCGTATGTATGACTTCTTCTGCTTGTAGCAAAGGTTTCGCGCGGTTGATTTGCAAGCGATCTCGGATACTCCGAAGGTCAAATCGAAGCCTAACTAATTGAAAACTGGCAGCCACGAGGGGTATGACCAGAAGATAAGGTATGTCCAATACCGCGTGAAGGGAGCCAAAAAAGGAGATTATCTCTGGTGATGAGCTGAGAACTTCGCTCGGGGAGACGGCGCCATGGCTGCGGGATGGGTGGAAGTTGCGTCTCAATAGCGGTCGTCTGTACGCATTTCGAAGACCAGAGAGAGCAGGTCTGGATCGAAACATAGAATGTCACTATGTATGTACTGATCGAAAGGTATGATGACCTTCGATGATAACTGCGATCCAGGCTGGTGAAACGCACGTGAGAGCCTTAAAAATGCGGCTGCCACATTCAACGTCATCGGACATGAGACAAACACGAAACGTGCCTGAAGTACATGAGACCAGTTCGATATTTGAACACATCTCGCGGTTTGCTCGTCGCCATGACACTTCTATGCTTCTCCCATCCTCTACAACGACGTCGTCATGGCTCTGACGACCGTCGTAGGCTTGTTGACCATTCCTCCGCTGCTACTCTTCGGCCTCGCTAGGTTATCTTTGCTTCTCCTAGGTAGACATCTCACCTCGCAATCCCAAGACCGACGAGATATATTGCGCGCGTTAATCAAGCGGGATCTTGACCTCGAGTCAACGGAGGATGTGGTAGAAGTCGACAATGGTTGGGAGAAGGTCGGGGCGCAACTAGACAAATCGGCTCAAGAAGAATGGTCCGGGGTTATAGGTTTCTTCCATCCCTTCTGGTAAGACAACCCCACGTAACATAGTCAACAATTCTGACCGCTGCAGCAATGCCGGAGGGGGTGGCGAACGAGTTCTGTGGGCTGCCATTGAGGCCACACAGCGAAAGTATCCAAGGGCTATCTGCGCTGTTTACACAGGCGACCATGAAATAGAAAGGGAAGCAGCGGTCAAGACAGTGAAGACGAGGTTCGACATTACATTGCAACTACACAGCCTGCAATTCATCTACCTTTCCAAGCGTCATCTGGTATTGGCGACAACATGGCCACGCTTCACTCTCATCGGTCAATCTATAGGCTCGGTTTTCCTCGCCTATGATGCCTTCTCACTCCTAGTCCCCGACATCTTCATAGACACAATGGGCTATGCTTTTGCTGTAGCCTTCAGCCGCTACCTCTTTCCCTCCGTGCCTACAGCCGCGTACGTTCACTATCCAACCATCTCTACCGACATGCTTGCCTCACTGGACGATGACACTGGCACAAAAGGTATCCATTCTGGTGCGGGCGCTGGCCTCCGCGGTCGTGTCAAGAAATTCTACTGGCACGTCTTTGCTTACCTATACGGCTGGGTTGGCCGACAAATTGACGTTGTTATGTGCAACTCAACCTGGACAGCAAACCACATCCGCCAACTTTGGAAACCAACCACTCCGAACATTCTATATCCACCATGTCCAGTCCAAGAAATTGAGTCAAAGACCACTCTACCGTCCGGATCAACCGACGATCGAAACCCAACAATTCTCTACGTAGCTCAGTTCCGCCCCGAGAAGAATCACACCCTCATCCTCAACGCATTTGCAAAGTTCTACCACGCCCACTGCAACGCCCCGATCTTCACAAACAAGAAGCCCCACCTCATCCTCATCGGCTCGGTCCGCGCCAACACCCCCGACGAAAAACATATCTACGCACTCCGTCTCCTGACCCGCGAACTCAAGATCACAGATGCAACGACTTTCATCACTGACGCACCGTTCAGCCTCATCCTACAACACCTGCAAACCAGCAGCATAGGTGTAAACGGGATGTACGCCGAGCACTTTGGCATCGGCAACGTCGAAGGTCTAGCAGCAGGATTGATTCCCGTGGTACACAACAGTGGCGGGCCGAAATTAGATATTGTGCTGCCGTGGAAGGGAGAAACGATTGGTTTCCATGCGGAAACAGAAAGCGACTATGCGGACGCGTTTGCCAAGGTACTCGTGGAGATGAGCGAGAAGGAGAGAATAGAGATGAGGAAGCGAGGAAGGGAGAGTGTGAGGAGATTCGAAGGAGATGTGTTTGCGGAAGGCTGGTTGAAAGAAATGGGGAAACTAGTTGGTTTGCAAAGGAAGAGAGGAGGGCAGAGCTAGAGCTAATCGGTGTTTCATTGTGGTGATGTGACCTGATTGCAGGTACGAATTACGAGCTTGATTTTAACCACTAGTGCGGGCTTTTCTTAGCACGAACAGATACCTAGTTAGACCATCGATACCCCATACCTCAGTAGTCCTTTACCACTATCCATGTCATAACATTATCGCAGTCGACATGACCGTGACCACGACCGTGAACGTAAAGAACACGAACACCAACACCAAAACAGAGCCTTCCAGTACCATACCGCTCCCTATGGTCCCATACCATACCGTGAATACCTACACATCAAAGCACTCCTCTTCCTCCATCCCTACTCCTCACAGTCCATGCATGTACCTAAATTCTCAAACACTCAGTACCAACTACCAAGCACCAACTACCAAACACACTCATCATCCCCCTATCCTAACCCCCGTCCGAATTCTCCACGCGGTTACATAAAGCACAGTCGAGTTAAGCCAGGCCAGGTCAGGTCAAGGAGAAGCAGTAAGAGCGAAAGCAAGTGAATGCAACGACAAGCCACAACGATAGTTTAGCTATAGCTAAAGTTGTAGTGATAGTAGCCCTGCTCTATCGTATCTCATGCTGTCTTTAGAAGTTGTTTTGTGGTCTTTGACGGACGGCGGATGAAGATATTATGTATAGGTAGGCTCGCTGGTACAGTACTTGGATGGAGTGGAAGGATGAGTTGGGGAATGATGTGAGGGTTGGGGGCGCGGGATGGTGGCTTGAGTTTGGTGGACGGTGGGTCGGTCGTGAGAAGGTGTGCTTGCGGATTCAGGTGGTGTGAGGCAGGGCTTCTCAACTCAATTTCTTCTGTGGTGTCTGCTGACTGTGAGTAGTTGGAAATTCAGGTACGGCTTGAGGTATGGAAGATCTTTCTGGGCCCTGGTTGACAGGGCTGGCTGTGCCATTTGTATGGATGTTGGTCTGGTGTGTAAATCTGCTATTCTCATGGCTATTGAGATCCATTAGGGATTGATATCGTGGTTGGACTTATACGCGGTATACGCGGTAAGGCTTTGTGTTTCCGCTGACCAGTGGTCACTTAGTCTATTGCGTAGTCGGGCCATCCCACCAAATATCGTCCCCGTCGCATGCAGATGTTCATGTCCTCCAGGATGTTCTGATAGCTTGATCATGCTATTGACCCCATCTGACACCACTTCGAAGCCCACAGGCGGCAGGTTGTTGATAGCCCGTTGTAACTCACGATCCGCGTAAGCGCAGGTGTCAGGTCCAAGACTGTGGTCAAGATGGTGAGCAATGTCTAACAAGTTGCGGTATTCGCCGAAGCCACGACCACTGTGCCAGATGTAGCCGAATCTCATCGTGTCAAACCAGATCGAGCACATTCCAATGCCCCACAGTAAGGTGATAGATGACAGGACCAAGCACCAACCAGTAGAGATGCCCCACGAATATTGTGCGCTCGGGGCACACTGGAGAAAATAGCTTACGTTAGTCTTGGCAGTAGTGTTGGCAAGCCATCTTCCATCCGTGCCGATCAAATCATCGACTGTGAAATTGTAACCGCCGTAGTAGGGTAAGCTTGAAGGACAAATATTGTTTGTGCCAAAATCACAAGTATCTTCGCCGCCCAGATGATGTTGGTCGCGCCACAATGCTGCAAAACAACACTGGATCGTATCATTGAATTCCTTTAGAACTGTGGTCGAGTCATCACTGGGTATGTTGATATGTGTATCATAGACTGCAATATAGCCAGTCATCAGATCGAGGAGGACCGGCATAAATAGCAGATACATTATAGAAACGGCAAGCCAAATTGTAATGATCTTGGCACGAGGAGTTCTCAACACCAGGACAGTCCGAAGCTGATAATAGAAAGCTCGCAGAGATACAGGCTGAAAGGCGATGGCGCACAAGAAGGGTACTGGAACCTTGTTGTCCTGAAGAATGCGTAGAGTAGCCATGCCAAAGACCTGGTAGGATAACCAGCTGCAAAATATTTGAAACCCTCTCCCGAAGATCAAATTGATGGCGGCGTCCAGGATCTGAGTAAAATGCGTTAGTGGTAGCGCTGTATTGAAGGATGAAAGGAGTTCGAGGGCAACACGGCTTACCTTGACTTGTCTGAAAGACATGATCCTGTTAGTCACCAAGTTGAGAGCCCAGACTTCGCGTAATGTACAAACTCCGGTGTTTACAGAGTATTTGACCGAGTCACCGCCGTTATAAGACGTAAACACTCCTCCAAAAACAAGGCCAGTCAAGCAAGCGCTAGCGAAGCCCAGAGCAAGAAGGACAGTTATACCATTTCTCCAGGTAAGACGTCGATAACGATGAAGTGGTCTCGGAGGTAAATGGAAGCCATTTTGTGGAGGACTATGGTAGTTTGTTGGATGATTGAGAATGTGGCCAGTATTGTCCAGCAGCTCATATGTGTCGGTATGCGGCAGCTTCATATTGGTTTCCGCCGTGGTCATGGCTTGCCAAAGACTGAAGTGGGTAGCTGGTTCCAAGTCAACGGTTGGAGGTGACGTGCAAAGGCCCACGAAGACGCTTGATGTTGTTAGGTGGTTATGGCGTACACAGAGTGTTGCTGCTCTGATAGAGAGTGTGAGTTCTGTTGCTGGCCATCCATCCGGACAACAGTGACAATAACTATGCAGCAATCCCAAACTCGAGCCATCATGGTGGTCTTGAAAGGTAGAAGTCCTATCCTATCTCTCAACCACAAGTGACCCATCTAGAACGTGGCTTGCGTGGTCATGCATTAGTGAGCGGTCCAGACCCCCTTAGCAGCTGTCGCAAAAGTGCGGGACGATGTTACCATTCTAGCAAGATATGCCATCAACGTATCAGACAAGGTCAAGCTTCCCGTTTCTTCCAGCTCAGCAAGCCACCAAGAGTTAAACACTTGAACTTTTGTAGTCCAACAGGCATTCGAAAGCGCAAGGAGGGCTGTTGGTCTCGAAACGGCAAGTGCCCCGGCTTCATGTTCCCGGCTCCTGTATTAAATGGTTTTCAAAGTTCAATCTCCCTCCTGCATTTCCGCATACAAGGTGTTGCTGTAAGATAAATTCGTGACAAATCCAAGTTGAAAACTAAGCTTGCGCTGTAGTGTAATTTTTTAATCTGGGGTTGCCATGATTCACACCGACACCTTGTACTTGTAGGTACCGTCTGTCCTGTCTTTACATTTTCCCTACACCACCACACAGACCTCGCCGGCTATTCATAAACGCCACCAGTACTGCCACTTAAGGTTTTGCAAAATGCCCTCGCTACGGAGTATAGTATCATACACTAAATCGTGCGGGAAGAACAATCTACTACAGATGTGAAAAGTTGTTAATGAAAATACTTTCGAGTGCGTGGTACTCTTAGGTATGTGGTATCTACTGTAGCAGCACCAAGAGTTATTTGCTCATCTGCATACTTGAGCTGACATTGTACACTGTGATGAATGACCAACTGCTGTGAGGTCTATGTGCACCTCATGCCTTCAAAGAAACTTCAACATGATCCGGTAGCACACCCAATCAAAGTCCATCGACCTGGACGTAATCCCCGATATATCATCACAAGTGCTTGTTTTTCCTACAACCACCGCCGACATTCACCGCCGATATGCCCTTGCAGGAAACTCATCCCATTGCTGCATAAGCCCGTTTATTCCATCCTCTCGCTCCTCCTCACCATGCCAGGCAAAATCCTCTTCAAGCTGTCCCTCAAATTCGATGTCCTCGCCGAACATCAGTCCACTGAAATGGCCACGAACGGCTCCTACTCCATCAAATTCCAGCTGGCCGTCGCATCCCTTGCCGAACTCGAGACGTCCGCTGGGCATATGCTCTGCTCGCCAACCAAAAGATCGTCGTGCGGATTGTGCGATACCATCGATGCCGTCCATACGAATGATCCCTGACTGAGGACCGATGCTGAACGTGCCCCATAATTGGTCACGCGAGTTTGACAAGTAGAGTTGGAAGGAGCAGTGCTCGTCGATAGCCGTGTTCATTATGGCGAGGGAATAGTCGCCTGATACTTGGACAACGTTTTCACTTCTTTCGGCATCCTGATACTCGTGGTCGTCGTCATCGTATTCATCAAAGTCATAGAGTGAACAGGGTGGTGGAGGTGAATCTGTCTCATCAGCTACGGGAGGAGGGCGACCAGAGTAAGTCTGTGATGGACTGAACGGCTTGCTTCTCCGTGCAGTCTGCAGTGGTCGTGGATGGTTATTACTTGACCGGCTTTGCGTCTTCTTTGCAGGTGATGAGGCACTGCTGTTTTGCGTGGCTTTGGAGGATTGTTTCTTCGTTGTAGCGGGAGTTGACGAAGGCTGGGTCTTCTTTCGAGCAGCCTTCGGAGTGGTCGTCTTCTCTTTCGGCGCCGCCTTCTTCTGCCGCTTCGTGGTGCTCTCAGCTGCTGATGCAGAATTGTGATCAATCTCGAACGTCAAATCCCCAACCTTGACAGAAACTTTAGTGACTGAGGTGGGTTTGACTGGATCACTTGCTTTCCTCTTTTTTCCTTTGGGGGCAGAGACTGTCTCTGCTTCTTTCTTAGCCGAAAGCTTTGCTTTTCGTAGTGCTCCAGTGTACTGCTTCTTGAGCTTAGCTTCAAGCTGTTGAACGCTCGGCGGAACAGATAGTTGCCCTGCATTAATGGCATCTATTAATCGTAGTTTCGCGGCACTTTTGTCTTTGGTAGAAGGTAAGCCGTAGTGAACGAGCTGTGCTTCGTACCAATGGCCAACTTGATCTTTCGGCGCTGACGTGGATTTGCTTTTCTTCGAAAGGAGAAGCTCTTTTAGCTCGGGGACTGATGCTCGTGCATGCCGCTTGTCCGCACCAACCTCGACAAATAGAGCATCACGATAGAGGAAAGCACCATCTCTCGCTTCAGGGAGAGACATGATCTCCCGGTAGCCGATACGATATCAGGGCTCCCTAGGAGCGAAACTTGTGCTCTTGTGCTCTTTTACCTGGACGGTGTTCTGTTACTTACGTGGTTGCCGGGACGCGAAGATGCTTCCACGTGGTCTGAATAGCGCGCCACGAGGCTCGCTTACTGCACGTTAAAGGTGTTTGGAGCCGAGCTAGTCATTCCTTGGCCGGCTGCATATCATGAACTCACGTTAAGCAACTACTACTGCTGCTGCTGCCTCTCACCTCGTGTAATTGAAGCTGACTGTCGACATCAAAACTTGGACTCACGCACTATGAACTGGCCATGCACATAGGTATTATGGTAGTGTGCCTTCGCAGTGCAGGGCTACCATAGACATGAAGACTACGGAGAAGTGGGGTCAAAGGAGGACTAGGGGAGCATGGAAGAGAATGGGAGCTCGAGAAGGATACCTTAGCACTGCTGCCCGCCGTTGCCCGGTGATTGTGAGGTAAATAATTGTTTACAATGGTGGCCGGAGGACGTACAGGAGAGCCTGACATGGATGAAAAACAATTACTTGGTACATCGGACTTTGTACTGTGAAGAAAATCCCCGCACTCCGTCATCGCAACAGCTACCACAAATTTCAACATTTTTATTTACACCTGCCCCACGCTCACCCTGATTTTCTTGTCTTTTGTCACTGATCCCGACTGGCCGCATATGAGCCCGTCCGATCAATAGAACAGTTCTACCGCTCACCATGCCTGTGAAGATTGTGCTCGGCTCGCAATGGGGCGACGAAGGCAAAGGAAAATTGGTCGATATCCTCGCATCTAGCGCATCCATGTGCTGTCGCGCTGCGGGTGGTAATAATGCTGGTCACACAATTGTCGCAAATGGTATCACCTACGACTTCCACATCTTGCCCTCCGGCTTGATCAATCCATCATGCAAGCTCAACATCATCGGCGCTGGCTGTGTGGTGCATCTGCCATCGTTCTTCAAGGAATTGAAATCGCTGGAAGAGAAAGGCCTTGAGGGCGTCCGTCAGCGCGTCAAGATCAGCGATCGAGCTCAAGTATGTTTCGACCTCCACTGCGCCGTTGATGGCATCAGCGAAGAGATTCTCCGTGGAAAAGATGGTGGTAAGAACATGATCGGTACAACAAAGAAAGGCATTGGCCCCTGCTACAGTGACAAAGTCGGAAGACGAGGCGTGACTATCGGCCTGCTAGTCTCACAATCGCGCTCGCACGACGTTGCAAGATGGGAGCAGCGCCTACGCACCCTCCACGATATGTACACAGGTACATACGGCGCAGAGGCCCTCTCGAACTACAATCTCGAGTCAGAGATCACATCCATCAAAAGCATCCGAGACGAGCTGATCAAAGGAGATTACATCCTCGATGCAACTCCCCTTCTATCCCACACAATTGGCAACGACGGCAAAGCAATCACCACATCATCCCAATTCACTTCTCAAACCCCACACCAAAACGGCAGCACCCCCTCCGAAGTCGGCGCAAACGTTCTCATCGAAGGTGCAAACGCCCTCCTCCTAGACATCGACCACGGCACCTACCCCTTCGTCACGTCCTCCAACACAGGCCTAGGCGGTGTTTTCACCGGCCTCGCAGGCCTCTCCCCTCTCTCCCTAACACACCCAGACAGCTCCATAATCGGCGTCGTAAAAGCCTACACATCCCGCGTCGGCTCAGGCCCCTTCCCCACAGAACTCAACTCCACGATCCCACACGTCTCCTCCCTCGACGCCGACTACGGCGACAAACTACAAAGTATCGGCCGCGAATTCGGCGTAACAACCGGTCGCAAACGACGCTGCGGCTGGCTCGACCTAGTCCTCGTCAAATATTCCTGCCAAGTCAACTGCTACACGCATCTCAACTTCACGAAACTCGATGTCCTAGACACGTTTCCCGAGATCAGAGTCGCGATGGGCTACAAAGACCGACGAACAGGACAGGCGATAAGTGGGTTTCCAGCTGATTTGGACTTGCTGGAGCCGGAGAATCTGGAGATTGTGTATGAGACGTTACCGGGATGGGAGGCGCAGACGACGGGGGTGAATGACTGGGAGAAGCTGCCGCAGAAGGCGAAGGATTATATCTTGTTTGTGGAGCGGGAGGTTGGGGTGCCCATTAAGTGGATTGGGACGGGGCCGAGGAGGGAAGACATGATCGTGAGATAGACGGGATGTTTCTGGTTGGACTTGAGCTAGGTACGAATTAGGATCGGGCTCAGACATCGGACTGCTGGTGATACTCGAGATCGTGTGGTGTTCATGTTGCTTGGTTCTCTACATGGCTCTTCTTTCGAGCTGGTTGTTCACAAAAAGCTCTTTGCTTGAACCTAGATTGCTAGATACCAATAGGAAACTTCTAAATAACGGATTCTGCTATGAATTGGAGTTACGGCTGATGTTGTATCGTGGTAAATTGCATTCAATTGTGGCTCTTCCAGAATTTTGTCGTTACTGAGATTGCGGCTAGCATACCTCAGGTAAGTGACCGTGTTAAAGAAAAGCCTGCAAACGATGCAGGTGTCAGAACCTGTCAGATATCAAGCCCATATCTGGAGCCAAATGCCTGCGCCCAGCGTCCAAGAATCTTCCACCCAAAAACCAACACCATTCTAGTCAAAGAAACACAACCATACAGGTTCAAAATCGAGATACCACGGACCGCAAGTTAAGTGCACGTCTTGCAATCCGGATGCTTATATCTCTCTCAGATTGCGGAGCAGCACTCCTACAAAGCAGCAACAGCACCAACAAGTGCGACAGCAGCAGCAGCCATCGGTTTGAAATTCTTTCGGTAATCCACGTTCGCACCTCCGGTGCTCTTGACTGCATATGCGGCGCTGGTAGTCGAACCGGAGGCGGCGGCAGCGGCGGAGGAGCCTGCTGATGCGGCTGATGTTTTGGCGCTTGAGGTGATCATGCCGGTGCCGGTGCTGCTAGTGCCAGTGGATTTTGCGCCGGAAGATGCGGAGGATGAGCCGGAGGAGGAATGGCTTGAGGACGAAGACGAGGCGGACGAGGACGTGCTGTTTGCGGTTGCGGTGTAGGCGGCTAGAGGAAGGTGGTTGTTAGCATGCTCTGGCGATTTCAGGTGAATGGTGACATGAGATGTGGATTGGTCTGGCGATCTGCCACATCTAGTGTAATGGAGGAGGATGTTACATACCAACTTTTGTTCCAGCAGCCGAGCAAGACGCGATGAAAGCACTTTGAGCCGTATCGGCGTTACTCCCACAGTTTTGGGCCATGTAAGACTGGAGCGATTTGGCGTTGTTGCCGCAGATTGCGCTCATGTCGGTTGGCTCATCTTGTGTGTTTACTGCTTGGAGGAGGCAGGCCGGTGGAATTGCAAGGACGAGCTGCGCGACGAACGCGGTGAGGATGGTGATGATGAATGAGGTTCGCATTTTGTCTAGTGAATGTATTGGATTTGGGGATTGGTTCTTGTGATTTGGAGTGTATTGTTTATTTGGTAAAATTTGGTCTGCTGGTTGAGAGTACTGCAGTCTGACAGGCGCGTCAAGTTGCGAAAAGGATTGGAAAAGAGTGGTAAGAAAGATCGTAGTTTGTGTAGAGAGTGACTGTAGTCAGTGACAAGAACAAGAATTGACCGAATGAAGGAAGATGGTCGTGTATTGGTTGTAGAATATGTTGTAGAGGTTGAAGGGCGGCAGTGCCCCCTTGTGATTTTAGGCCGGCAAGGCTGCGAATCCTTCAGCCTCGAGACTAGTCTGTTTGCAGGAAAACGCGTGGTCTGGACTAAAAATGGAGCAATTGTTAAGTGATATGCTCCCACTTACAGCCCCACGTGCTAGCTCATGCAAGATGACACTATTTGGCATGAGAGAAAGATTCGGAGTACGCCCGGTTCATGTACATGCCGGGACAGCAGATATCAAGCAGCCTTATCTAAGGTACAGGAGTTGGAATGTCTGGCAGACTTACTGACCACCGAACGACCACATCGTGATACGAGGTACTAGCACAGGCTCTGGTCCTTCTTGCTGGTCATAATGCCTGACCCACCACTATCTACAAAGGCTGCCGCTGAGGGCAAGCCTGTGCATTCGCCGATGGAAGCTCAAGTGCAAAAGCTCGCAGATAAGGTCTGGAGTATGTACTGTCCAATGTGTTGCACCAAAGCACTTCCAATTCCTTGACAACTGTCTTGCTGTTTCTTGATTCGGCTGTGTGGTTCATTCTGACATTGTACTCACCGAACAGAGAAATATCAGACGCTTGATGAGTCACAGCGTTATCTCATCGCCATTGCTGGTATCCCCGGTTCCGGTAAGACGACCTTCGCAGCAAGTCTTGCATACCATTTGAATGAGTCATATCAGAACTATCGGCATCAAATCTATCCAAATTCTGCAGACTACAATCCTAGCAGGAATCGTGGCCACCACGATGGCCTCAGCAACCGCAAGCATATTTCAAACTCGAACTCACAAGATGTGGCATACGTCCTACCCATGGATGGCTACCACTTGACACGTGCTCACTTATCGGCGATGCCAAATTCAGAGGAAGCACATTACCGACGGGGTGCTGCTTTCACCTTCGATGCGCAGTCTTACCTGACGTTGGTCGAGAAGCTTCGTAAGCCAATCGAGCCCGACACCAAGACGATATGGGCTCCTTCTTTTGACCATGAAGTCAAAGATCCTGTTGAAAACGACATTCCAATCCCTCCAACGGCTAGAATCGTTATCATCGAAGGACTGTATGTCGCACTCTCGTACCCTGATTCAATGACGCAGAGCTCAACCAGAGAGACTCAAGCAGCAGTTCCGTCGGCATGGGCAGAGGCATGTGCATTGATGGATGAAATATGGCTTATTTCAGTACCAGTACCGATCGCTACTGAGCGAGTAGCAAGGAGAAATTTCAAAGCAGGCCTTTCGCCAAGCTATGAGGCTGCCTTGAAGCGGACGATGGAAAACGACATGGAAAACGCTAAAGAAATTCTCGCTAATCTACCACCCAATGATAGAGTGACCGAGAGGATCGAAAGTATCGAAGATGAGGAGTGGAAGTCGCAAGAGCAGAAGGAAGAACTTGACGAAGAGGAAACTAGAAAGCAGCAAGAAGATGAAGAATATGAAGCCCAGAGGCTGAAGATGGATAGGATAGGAAGTATAGCCGAAATGGCAGACGCGGGAGTCGGCATGTAGGCTGCGTTTAGAGACACGGAGAGGAGAGCCATGTGATGTTAGCTGTCAGAGTCTGAATCATACCCAACAAGTGTCGATACTAGCTTCGGTTTCGATGTTGATTGTTCCCCTACCGAGGCTGCCTTCGTGTCAGATACAGCATCCGGGGTCCCTTTGGATGAGCTAGCTTTTCCGAGGGCTAGGGCTTGGTCTTCATATCTCTCAGTCGAATTGGCACGATCCTCGGTGCCTGAAATCCTCCTTGATTTCGGTGTTCCATCCCTCTCGTCCCAATGAGGTTTCCTACGCTTTTTAGCAGCCGTCCATGTCTCGTGATCATTCCTCGGCTGGCTCGACTGTTCGACCTGCTTCGAGGCATCCTCCTGTGCTAGTTGTTCGGCCTTTGCTTGCTCTTTGCGGAACGCATCAAGTTGCTCGGCTGTCTCCTTACGTACACTGGCGACCTGGGCTCTCTCATTTTGCTTGATTGATTCCAGATACTCAACCTCACTATCATCTAGAGGCCTGAACTGGTTTCGAAGCTTTGTGGCTTCTTCAAAGGCATCCTGCTTGGCCGCTATAATCCAGATCAGATTATCGGTTCGTCATGTGCAACGATGTCCACCATCAGCATACCTTTTTGAGCCTGTAAATGCTCGTACAAGCTCTTCCCTCCCTCTTGTGTGCCTGAGATATCAACCTTCGGCTTCTTACTCTCTTCAACTTGTTTCTTTGCCTTGGCCCAATCGTTATTTTCTGGAGGTGGTTCTATGTCAGCGCCACCTGCAGCTACGAACCTGGAGCTCATGGTACCAGCATTCAGACCAATGTTGCACTCAACCAATCCCACATCAACTAGTCCCCTACTCTCCGGCGACCAACGTCACGTGCCGAAAGACGAAAGTTGGACAACCCGCGATTTCTTGGGCTTGGCTTCCTGGAGAAAAGAGGAGTTTATTGTGTGGTTCGCCGCCACTTTATTCGGTACAAGTGCAGAGCTGCTGTGTGGACGTGAGTACGGAAAAATAGTTTGAGCCTAAAATCGGGAGTCCTCCTCGACCACAGTCACTGCCGACGCACTAATATGCAATAGGAATAGCTTGCCGACGAGCATGACGTTTCACTCTCCAACGATCAATATCAGCCTAAATTGACGTCTTCATTTGCACTTCAGAGACGAATTCTGAGTGATGATCATGAGAACATACCATGGCCACCTCGTAAAACCCAACAACCATTGTACTTCGGGACATGGCATCCATGCCACTTGTGCAGCGTACCATCCCACGTCACATCGAAACAAACAATGCCCCACTAGTTGCCGTTGATTTTTCTTTGAGCAGTAAGTTGTCGTCGTGATTAAAGACTACTTGAATTGCACTTTGAGTCCAGAAGACATCCTTTGCGCAGCTTTAGATCTTTAATTCTGTGAACTGCTAAGCTAATTGTGCCTTTCTTCACTTGTGTTTCTACACGGATATCTGACATCTAGATCATACAATATGGCATCAGGAAAAACATCTTCGGAGGGCAAGGGGACCAAAAAGGTCTACACCCTCAACACTGGCGATAAAATGCCTGCTGTTGGTCTTGGGACCTGGCAATCAAAGCCAAATGAGGTTCGGATAGCTGTCAAGGATGCTCTACAGCTAGGCTACCGACACATTGACACGTAAGCATCCTTTTCCACACAATGAGATCTATACTGACAAGCGATAGAGCTCTTGCATACGGCAATGAAGCAGAAGTTGGCCAGGGTATAATCGACTCTGGTGTGCCACGCAGTGAGATTTGGCTCACCACGAAACTAGACAACCCATGGCACAAGCGGGTCACTGAAGGAATTGCATCTTCTCTGAAAGATCTTAAGACTGACCATGTTGATCTCTACCTCATGCACTGGCCTAGCTCCACAAGACCAGACGACCTCAAGAAGGCCTATGACGATTGGAACTTCATCGATACATGGTAAGCATTATCCATAGTCCATGCTCTTTTGGCTCCGAGCATGACTGACTCGATCTCAGGAGAGAGATGCAGAAGCTCCTCAAGACTGGTCAAGTCCGAAACATCGGTGTCTCAAACTTCGACCAAGAAAATCTCGAGAAGCTCCTAGCGGCAGAGTCAACTACTGTCGTTCCAGCCGTAAACCAGATCGAGCTACATCCCAACCACCCCTCACCGAAACTTATTGCCTTCAACCAGTCCAAAGGCATTCACAGTACCGCATACTCTTGCCTCGGCTCGACCGATTCTCCTCTGTACAAGGATCAGACACTTCTGGAATTGGCAAAAGCAAAGGGCAAGACACCACAACAAGTAATGCTGATGTGGGGCCTACAAAGAGAGACCAGTGTCATTCCCAAGTCGGTAACCAAGAGCAGGATCGAAGCTAACTTCCAGCTGGATGGGTGGGAGTTGACACAAGAAGAGATGAACAAGGTGAGCAATCTCAAGGATCGATTCAAGGTGTGCGGTGACGCATGGTTGCCGGAAGGTGTGAAAGTGTTCTTCGGAAATGATGAATAAATGATTCGATGCACAGCATCCCGTCGTTAAACAAGGATCGCCATCGAGCCGTTTGTGGTGAGGCAGTGCGAAAAGGACTGGTGATATTTTGTTGCTTCTTAAGTAGAGTATATCAACTCATTGTACATTGATGTACTCGATGTTTCATGCACATGAAAAGTGCAGAGCTAGCAAGGATATGCTACAGCAAACGATACCAAGACCGCCAGCAGGTGTACGAGTGCTTGTCTATCTTCTGCAGATATAAAATGAAACTATTTCAAACACAAAACTTCACACCCTACATGTTCCACTCGTATGTCGGGTTCACCTGCTACGCTTGAGTGGCTCCTAAAGTTGCAGTTATCTCCTTGCAGATAGGCTCATCGACAAACACCAGCTACAACTCATCCTGTCATTACACATATTATGCTGATTTATGTACGACTATTCGATACAAACGGCTCTGATATCTCCGGATACGAATACGACATCTTTTGACCTCGGCTAGGTGACGTAAACTAGTATAAGTGGACCACCAATCCTATCGTACGGGACCAAGTACTTGGGGAGATGAGGTTCCCTTGCTAGCGCTTACAAGATTTTCGATCAATAGGAAAAAATTGTATCAAATATTCTATTGGCCCAAACACTCTGTGTACGCTAGCAAGGGAACTCAGATATTTATCTCACCAAGTACAGATTGTGCTGTGCGGCGCTGTGAAACTCTTCTCGGAAGTTCGAGAGCGGTATTGAGGGCAGAGTACCTACTGTATAACAAGCATTACAACCATTTGCGAACAAATTGTACACGCGGCACTGTCCAGAGAGATTTCATGCCCCGGATCCAAAGCATACGCATCCTAGGTACTGTCTACATATCTCTCCAGAGCGCTTCACAGTTCACTCTGGGGGGTTCCTCGTGGCTCTCTCGGGGCGTCCTTGTATTGTTACATCGAGGGAAGCTTGCTTCCTTCCCTCCACACTAGGCTGCAGACAACAAGGTGGAGGTGAGTTTGTAAGCAAAAGTTTGGGTTCAGGCCCACAAACGCTAACCTTTCTTAACAAAGCTTGTTAAAGCTTGTTCGATACTGGTTCTTAGTGTCGTCATAAGGCCAATCACTTGAACCATCGTGGTACGAAATGTCCCTATCATATCCCCAGACTGCCGTGCATTGCACTACTCACCGATGATCGTGGCATTCAGTCACACCACATGGTTGCATTGCAGTGCCAGGGATCGTTACCGTCATGCCTTCTGATCCTAGAGGCACGCGCTCGTGATTGAGTATATGTTTTCTCCAAGTCCCTCTTGACAGAGCACTTTTCGTCCTCGGTTATCTCATATTCAACAGACATCAACATGTCTCTCATTGATGCCGTTAACGGTAGCAAGGCCGAACCTTCCACACAACCCGAGACTTTCATACATCCTTCGCAACGTAAGACCTATGATAAAAATGTCACGCTTGAGGAGTACAGACACTATGCAAAGATTACACGAGCGCAGGAAGAAGAGGACTTCAAAAAAGGCGCGGCCAGTCCAAGCTTTTTACAGTCAGTGCTTGGAAGAGGAAAAACAATTGCTCCCGAGCACCGGAACAGCGTGTCACCAGGCCCTGCTTCAAGCGTCTCACCACCACTTTCAATTGAGAAAGAGATAGGCGTTGGTCATGATGACTCAAGGCGAAGATCCACGCGATCAGGACATGCAGTCATCACCAACGATGAATGGCAAAATGCGTCGCGCGCAATGAGGACTGCTAGTTGGGGTGCAGGGTTTTATCTGATCACCACAGGTGAGTCAAGTTTGTCTTCAACAAGTGTTCTTAACTCATGAACCTAGATATCTTAGGTCCTTATGGTGTGGGCTTCGCCATGGTAAGTTGAAGATTAAGTCATTAAAGACGACTGCTAACAGTCAAATAGGGTACGTTAGGCTGGGGTCCCGGAATCGTTCTTTACACCGTTTTTGCTTTCATGGCCGGCTACTCAGGATACCTTTTGTGGAAAGTCTACCTGGGCCTTGACTCCTACGAGTTTCCCATCCGTAATTACGGAGATATCGTTTTTCGAACAATGGGCTCAATCCCACGTTATGTGGTCAACATACTCCAGTCGATCCAACTGCTCCTGATTGTTGGTCAGGTCGTCATCCAGAACGGTCAAGGCATTTCGCAAACTTCGAAGTTTCGTCTTTGCTATGTCGTCTGTGTGATTGTTTTCGTTATCGCTGGATTCGCCATCGGACAGATCCGAAGTCTGAAAAACTTTGGTGCTATCTCAATGGTTGCAGTCGGCATAAACTTGATTGTCATTTTCATCTCAATGGGCGTTATAGCACATTCACCACCCAATTTCGAAATCAGTGTTCTTGGGTCAGCAGGCTCAGCAGTCGATGAAACAACCATCACACCTGACGCTGCAGGCAACTACCCTCCAATCCGTCATTACAACGGCCTCCCCGATCCAAACAGTCTGATCGGTGCCATCAACGGTCTCATGAACGGTGTCTTCGCGTACGGCGGTGCACAAATCTTCCCTGAGATCATGGCCGAAATGCGTCGACCATGGGATTTCATCAAAAGCATGTGGATAGCCCAATTCTTCATCTGGGCTGTCTACCTCATCTACGGCTGCTTCGTGTACTACTACCAAGGCCAATACAGCTACCAAATCGCATACATGGGACTCTCAATCTACAGATTCCAAGCAACCTGCGACATGCTGGCAGTGGTATCAGGACTGATCGCAGCAGGTCTCTACGGCAACATCGGCATCAAAGTCCTCTACAACAACGTCTTCATGGAAATGTTCAACGCGCCACCAATCACAACCAAAAAGGGCCGTATCCTCTTCGGCCTCACCGTCCCCGTCTACTGGTCCATCGCTTTCGTCGTTGCAGCCGCAATCCCAGATTACTTCGGCTTCGTCTCCGTCATCGCAGCATTCTGCATCATCCAGTTCTCATACTCGTTCCCGCCAATCCTGCATCTCGCATATACAATGCAGAAGAACGCGCAGCGTCAGAACGAAGGATTCGATTCCACCACTGGCATTACGAGGCGTGATGATAGTGGTGTTAAGAGGTATATTCGTGGCTTTATGGCGCGGAGGTGGTACGTTAATGTCTGGCATGTTCTGCATGCGGGGGGTGCGCTGGCAACGGCGGGACTGGGCGCGTATGCGGCTATCGTTGGTATGAAGGAGGCGTTTGAGAATCCGCAGATTAATGCTTTTACGTGTACGAGTCCGTTGAATTTGTCGCCTTAGTCATCAGTGATGGCTGCTCAACTTGTGAGGGTTTATGCGGAGACATAGACATGCTAGGTTGAGACATCGGGTTTGGTTCGGGGGTGGACATGTCTGGAGGACGACCGTCTTGATCTGTGTCTTGAGATAGGTAGGTGAGTTAGTAAGTACGATATCTCTGGAATACCTATCGGATTGCTCTACAGGGAATATTCATTTCATCACTGTGTATTGAAACTGGTCAATCTCCGATGATACGAGCTGGATTGTGTGATAACATACGCCCTCCAGCATAGACACCCACCGCAGATAAACCACTCGTCACATCTGAAGACCCATCAACAGCACCGGCTTCACCATTACCTACCTAAATATACTTACAGCTTCGCCCTCTCAATCCGTTCCTTCTCCTCCACCAACTCGCTCAACTCCCTCGCCGTCCCAATCCGCCAACTGACTTCATCACCCCATACCTCACTAGCCTCCCCATGCTTTCTCCACTGCCAGTGCTGTTCCTTCTGCACTCCAGCACCCAGCAGTTCAACAACCCATTTACCAAAGATAGGCATCATCTTGAAACCGTGGCCTGAATCTCCCGAGAGCACGACTAGGGAATTGTTTGTGTTGGGCACGAAGTCAATACAGTAATCTGAGTCGTGGGTGTCTGCGAACCAGCATATTTTCTTTTGCACGAAGGGGCGGTGCGAGAGCCAGGGGAGTGTTTGGTGGAGGAGGTGGCGGAGTTTGAGCTCGTCGGAGTAAGGGATGAAGTCCTGTGGTGGTATTGGGATTTCGGAAGGGGGGATGGAGACGAGGGTGTTGGAACCGGTGGCGGTGCGGTTGGTTCTGTTGGTGAAGCCAGCGCCTAGGGGGCAGAGTTTGAAGAGCCGTGTTTCGGGATCGGGCTCGAAGAAGAAGCCTAGGTCGCGGATGTTGGTGGTGGGCAGGAAGCGGAGGTAGTCGCATTCTTGTTTTGTGAGTTGAATGTGGGCGACGGACCAGGAGCGGGCGACTATGGAGTGGCTTATTTCGGGGAGAATGTTGGCGACCCAGGCGCCTAGGGCGATGATTGTTTTTGAAGCTGTGTGGGTGCGTTTGTCGGCTGTTCGGATGCCGGTGCATGTTCGGCAGGGACCTGAGCCGGTATAGAGGAGATCTGTGACTTTGCCTTGCTCTTCGCCAAGGATGAATTTTACGCCTTGGGCCGCCAGATACGTCCATATGCCGTACATAGCGTCGGCGGAATGGGCATACCCGGCTAGACGGTTGAAATAGCCTGTGAAGCCGATTAGTGGACCTGCGAATTGCCAGGCTTTCTCTCTGAAGTCGTTGGGTGAATTTAGTTTTGCTGTTCTTGGTCCTCTTCACGAGCGACCATTGAGGTCTTGAATTGAACCAGGACATATGTCACCACTCCTCTACTGCAACAAACTTGATAGACACTGTGCAAACGTCACTAGTGTTGCCGTGTTGCGGGACGAGTTCTCGAGTCTGACCAGAACGAGCCATACACGGACCAACTACCTCAAGCCACTCTGACCGCCCAGGTCTATCCTGATATGCACCGCGTAGGTTGAAGTTAGGTTCTGAAACGCAGCCGATCCGAAACAGTCGGACACACTGCCGGCCACCTGTCATCCCACGCGTGGTTCTTGGAATACGATCTATCCCGGAACCGAAGCCGACACTTTTGACTTCATTCTTAGAGTCCTTAACGGATTCTGGTTGAGGCAAACTGCTACCGGCACGACAATGGTTGCTTTGACCTGCATACCAAGAACTTGGAGCACACAAGAAGGTAATCAGGTGTTTGTCCCGGACATTGCCGAGCAAGATGCATTCAATGTACACATAGTACGTCCACACTTCCTTTGAAGTCTTCGAAGTATCAATTCGTTCTGAAAATGTCCGACAAAAGTGCTCCTATCATTATTCTTGGTGCTGGAGCATGGGGCTTGTCAACAGCTTATCACCTACAGCAGCAAGGCCATACTAACATAACAGTCTTTGATCGTGCCGATGCAATCCCATCCCAATACTCGGCAGCCTGGGATCTCAACAAGATCGTCAGAGCCGAATATGAAGATCCATTCTACACAGAGCTCGCGCTGGTGAGTCGGCCTCCCTTTCGTGGTAGAACAACGTTCCCGTGGTCATATCTGGAAATTATGTCTATTGCCTTCTAGCTGCAAAGAGTGTTTATGAGACGGACTGAGCAAAGAAGACTAACCATAACAATTACAGGAAGCGATAAAAGCCTGGAAAACACCACTCTGGGGACCCTACTACCACGAAACCGGGTACATAGTCGCCACGACAGACAAAGCTCCAGCAAAAGCCAAGAAGCATCTCGAAGAAGCCCTTGGATCGATAGCCGCACATCCAGTCTTCTCTCAGCACATAACAAAACTAAACTCACCCAACGACTTCAGAGAGAAAGCCTGGCAATTCG
>Ga0181469_100149_pt1 | contig 22667 bp, 22 predicted proteins | sample InSIn2SAF170_2_FD_119081 | JGI IMG/M metagenome (GOLD analysis project Ga0181469, IMG submission 119081) | Clean room microbial communities from NASA Spacecraft Assembly Facility at Jet Propulsion Laboratory, Pasadena, California, USA -... ... | reverse complement strand
AAGGCTTTGATAGTATTGTCGCGTCTGACGGTTGTCGCAGGAGGTGGTGACCCCACTTAGTTGTTCCGCATTAGAGGCTCCAGATATGGTAGGAAGCAGGAGTATTTTGTCAACTTGTCACAGATCACGACAATACTATCAAAGCCTTTACCCATGAGGGGGATCCTTGGATCTAGGAAGTTTGACAATGAAATCCAGGCTGATCGTCTGCCATGGATAATCAGGCGAGGGAAGTGGTCGCAGAAGGCCATATAATTTATGCCGTGAGAGCCTAGCTTTCTGACACAGTTACCACTTCCCGATGTATTCTTCGACATCCCGTCGAAGGTTCTTCTACAAACGATCGCAGGTAACCAATTCTATGGTTATGTTCACACTAAGGTGTCTAGCAGTGGGATCGTCGTGGCAGATTCGGAGGATATTAGACTTCCTAGAGTCCGAGTAGTGTTGCTCTGTCGCTTGACACGACCTAACATTCTGACACGGTTCGACACTCTGACACTCGACTTTGCGATTGTGGCCATTACAGTGACTCCCATTAGTTTGAAACCCTGCCGAAATTAACCCGGATTTCTGATCCACCCACCTCGTTTCTCTTCACCACTGTATCTTCTATGTAAATCGGAAACAAGTATGGACCACGTAGAATCATAGATTAGTGACCATCTGTGCATTCTTACAACTCGGATTTCTATATTTAGTACGCAGTATACCAGCCCTTAGCCAAAATGACTGCTTCCACACGTTTTTTCATACTATTAATGCAAGCATTAATAACTTTTTGATCTAAAGCGTTCCAGGCCTGTTCAATTGCGTTCCGAAACGCCTGGCGTGCCTGCTGTGACTCCCCCTGGCCTTTGAGGTGAGGAAAGTGTTTGTTCAAGTAGTCCTTTAGCATCGACCAGACGTTCTCAATGCAGTTCAAATCTGGCGAGTCCGCGGGCCATGGAAGTACTGTTACACCTAGTTCCTCGAAGAATCTGGTGACCTTGCGAGCGGTGTGTATAGAGGCGTTGTCCTGCTGCCAGTTCATGCCCTGTTTATAGATAGCAGGCACTTGTTCCTCGAGTATTTGGACGTATGAGTTGGCGGAGTATCCTCTACGGGCTGCCTCTGGATCTCGAGTCATAACAACCACATCAGAGCGGTGGTTTTTCCAGATCGCGGCTTAGATCATTATAGAAATGCCCTTTCCTTTGTTATATGTACTTACGTTAACTGGATCGAGTCTGTAGTTAGCGTAGCACCACGTCCACTGCGGACGTTTTCTACTACCCCTTTCGAGAGAACACTCATCAGTGAAAATGACCTTAAACCAGTCCTTCTAGGTCCAGTTTCTTACCTCTAAACACCAGTCTAGACGTGCCCTTGCGTGATCCGCGTCTAGAAGAGGTCGCTTCTTCTGTATCCAATGCTTCATATTGAAATCTTGGAGGATTCGGTATAGAGAACTGTTCGACAGTTCTAGGCCTGTTTCCTCACGGATTTTGGCGTACGTCGCATCTGGAAAGCGTTTTATAATAAAGAAGATACGACGACGATCACGGGCAGTACTTTTGAGTGGTTGTCCGCTGCGTGGTTGTGAAATGCCCTCTGTTCGAATAGAGGCACGGCGTAAAGTGGTTTTGACTGTACTGAGAGGTTGATGAAGTGCCTCGGCTGTTTCGCGCAGCGTACGTCCAGATTCTCTCATTCCTACAATGCGACCACGTAGAAATGGAGTTAATTCCTTGCCACGTCCCATGGTACTAATGATTTGTATGGTAAAACGATGTGGAGTGCAATTTGATTAATTCATAGCAAAAGGTCATGGGAACGCGAATACACGGTTCTAAAAATCGAGGTAAAAGGTTTCAAACTAATGACGTAGTACTGTACGGAGATGGTACTGTGGACTAGCGTGTCGCCTTTTTGGCGCAGAAGCGCGCCATTGGGGCGATCTTTAGATCCTTATTCGTAGTCTTACCATCGACTGAGTGCGTCAGCCCATTCGTTTTCTTTGTCTTTGACGCGGTGGATCCTAAAGTTGTATACTGCCATTGATTCTGACCATCGGATCCGTCGTCCTCTCAGTTCCTTTGTGGTTGTCCAGTACACCAGATACCAGATCGTTTCGAAAAGACTCAGCTGACTAAGATAAATTTCCCCGACCCAGTTGGACTTTTCTGTACAGTACCATGTCCATATTCCGGTCGCTTGTACAGTAGTGCACAGACAGAATTGGTGTCCGCCATTCGCTGGAACATTAGGTCACGCAGCTGACGAGGGCACGCTCACGGTTGTGAGTTCAGGTTGCAACTTTTGCACGCCACTGTAATTTCCTATCTATCTTTATTGGTCTTTCCCTCATTCGCACGACCTTGCATACTGTGTTGTTCAGAAGAGCTAACGACGCATCCTTTGACACGGAGATGATAACCTTCGCGGATCAATTACACACCAACATCACGGTTCTGAGAGATTGTCTCGCAAGCAGACGTTCATGTTGCACCCACAGATCTCACATCACATTGGCACTGCTTTAGTTGCAGCCGTAAGTCCATGATATGTTCACCCCATTACAGCAGCCGAATGGCATTCTGAACTTTGGCTTGGCCTAGATGCTGGGTAGCAACGTACGGAAGGCAAATTTACCATCGTACGTTTCGCTCATGCCTCCTCGACAATCCATTACTGCTAGAAAACCCACCGCTTGCAGGTCGTTACGATGTGCGGAAAATTCACAAGAAGGAAACCCAACGCCAGTCTCGAGGCGCAAAACGTGGAGTGACAATCTGCAGCTCGAACTGTCGAGCTGGGGGACATTTCCTGCTACAGACTACATAGCAAGTGGTTGTGTCCACTATTATAGCGGTAATGTGCTCAAATTCTGCTGTAACCTCTAGCTTGATCGGGCTTGTTCGGAGGCGTTTGGAAGTGGTAATGCCACATGTAGCGTCGATGACTTCTGTAATTTGCCTCGAAAATTCGCACGCTCCTGCTGCTGTAGTTTATGAGCAGTTTCCAGAGGTCCTGCTGCTGAGTGGTGAGTGAAAGATACTAGTCACCGTTCCTACCGCTACCTTCGTTGCGAACGGCGACCAGAGTTGAAAGAATGGGGACACGGTTACCACTCGAGTCAGGACATGTAAAAGATTCTCCAGAACCGTCGGCTCTACTGATTGTGCCTTCCGGAAGGTAGAGAAATCAGTCGTGCTGAGGAATGCTCAAGACCCCGAAAGTCCTGTCAGGTATGACCCCGTTGACGGTGGTGGAGTTGTTGTCGGTCATTATGCTGAGATACCTGACGCTGTGTCCGAAAGCCGTCCTGTGGTCGTGTTCAGACCAAGCTTTACTGTCGTACAGCACGGTGTTCTGCAGGGTCAGATTTGGTTGAAACTCGATGGCCACTGTCACCTTCGTCATGTCCTCCGCCTTGGATGACCAGGTCTCGACTTGTCTGCTTCTCTCTTCCCTGTGTCTCACTGCTTCACTGCGAACATTGTGCTTCTCGCCTGACAATGTGACAGACGGAACAGATGATGCAATATTGACACCACTTGTGTCCCTTGACAAGTCACCGGTCTGTATTCACTTCGTGACTGATACACTAAACTATGCTATTGGATCATGCGATGGACGAGCCTGGAAGTGAATGTCAGAATGAGCGCGTTGGCCGTTTCGCGCTGAGTTAGCACTGCAATTCTCCCAGATCTGGAAAGACGACCTCGTTTGGAGGTGACGTGATCGTTCATATGGTTCACTAAGTCATAGATTGAGCGTGTCAACGGTCACCTGTGCTGGTGCAAATGGGAAACCCAGCAATTGGAAACGAGCGTACGATGGACAAAGTCGCTGCTTACCTCGAGGTACGAAAATTCATCATTGTACAATTGGCTTCAGGGTTGTGACACCGTGGCAGGGCATAAAGTTATAGCTATTGCGATATGCTGTAAATCTTGAGAACTGCTAAAATCAAACCTGTTTGTCTTGGCGGATCTGCCTGGGCCACTTTGGTACAGTATTCGACGTGCAGCTTGAGAGATGCCTAACAATCATCTTCAGACAGGGCCACGATCAATTCTTGAAGGTCCAGGTTCGTCCAGCGCCTCTTGTTTTGCCTGTGGGGTCAGGCTATTAGGTCCGCATCAGTACCCCTCACGTTGCTCGCAAGATCGAGGCAGTTTGGACTTTCCTAGTTCACTCGTGACCCTAAACGCTACGATAGAATATCTTCGACGACACCGATGCTAGATGTGTAAGTTTGCGCAAGTCAGCACGCTTCCAGTCGCTCTTCAAGAATTTGTGCTACCTCCATTAGCGCGTTGACCTCGTCCTGGCTGAGCGCCTACTAACCTTTACGAGGTCATCGAATTCAGCTCGGGTGGTTTCTGCAATGAAATCGAGTAACTCTGGAGAATAACACCACTGGCTGACACCAGAAGATGCACTAGTTCGATTGTGTGATTTGGCCACTAGTCGTTGGATGACAGTGCCAAGGTTATGGAGACTCTTCTTGAAAGTGGCATGACTGTAGGCAAGTGATCTGGTCGACAATGGTAGAACTGTGCGTTGTGATCAGTGTCTTGCTGTTCTCAGAGCCCTTGTGGAGTACACGCACAAATCTTAACATCGCCAGCACGACTGATCCAAATCCGCTCCTCTTGTAGATCCACGTCGAGGATACTTGCACGACGGAGGACTTTCAGACCTTCAACGAGCTACAGGGATAAGTCAAACATAGTTGGGACAGGCTGTAGACGCACCTGTCCTATGATTGCCAGCACTTCTCGTTCCGTTGGTGGTCTAGGAGTTCCAATAATCTGGACAAGGGACATATCCATGTTTTCGAAGACCAGATCTGCACAAAATCCCGAGCAGAAGATCTCACAGCATCTTACTATGTACCGGCTTTCCGACACGCGCAGACGATCGGACATCTTCTCTGGATCAAGGTTGTCTTCTCTCTGGATCAAGACCAGAGCTTGGGAAGTGCCAGCACGAGCGCCAACCCAAAAGTAGCCTCCACCGAAATCAATCTCGTGGGCTCTTTCGTAGCACGACCAGACATTCTGCGTTTGGACTTGTGGTTGAAGCCGACTCTGATCATAGGAGAGGTGGTACTTGACGGGCAAAGGTTGCGGCTTACTACAGTAATGCTCAGAGCCTCCTATCTGTGCTTCTTGCTCGGCATGTTGGTCGTCAACCAAGGTGTCAGGCTCATGTACAGCCTCTAGCTTGCCAGCCGAGCTTGTAAGGGTGATTTTGGTTGTGTCATCCGCTTGGCCGCCTCGTTCGTCAGACCACAGCCATTTCACGATCTGGATTTCTGGGCGAGCCATGCCTGCCACTGTGTAGATGATGGACCGACGTCCAGCTCGGCTTTTGAGCGATGGGTAACAATAGCTTTTAGTAGGAAGCTGTGAATGTGAGGAACAGAAGGGAGGCAATGAGCAACTGCAGAGCCTCGCTCAAATCGGTGGTCTTTGCTTATGTCTGAATTCTGACTGGACGATTTCTTGAGTGATGCAGATTGATCTTTGCGTAGGGGACCAAATCGAGAACGGCGTGAAGACAGATGAAAGTCGGTCACCAAAAGCCATGCATTACTCCTGAAACCGCGTATTCGATTCACCTTCCTCCATCACTAATGTGACTACACAGAATCAGACGGCACCACGGAGTGAGGGTTTGCTCCCGACTGTCGACACCTCAAACGACCTCCCCCAGATACGATTCGTGGTCTATGAGCATGAGACTTTTCATCTTGCTCGCTCCAAAATCGCGCTGGACGCCAACGGCTCAAACGCCGAGGCGACGGCCCAAGATTTTGCGCAGCGAGGCCTGGTGGCCATGAGCGCGAATTTACGCAGCCTGGCACCATCTCAGTGCCTGCGGACTGCTTTGGACGATGATTCGAGGACAATTTTTCTCGTTCCTGTAGCCGATATGAGCCACGATGTCGCTCACGAAATACAAGCTAAGATATCTGGGACAAAGCGACATGTCGACAGTGGCCAACTCGATCACGACCGACCTCATAAAATTCGCATCATCGACAATAAACCATTGCGAGATTTAGTGGCGACCGACTCATCAGCTGAAGCAACCCATTAATTGGCTAGAACTGGATAAGGCCCTTACTTTGCGTAGACCATCAATGCTAGAAGCCAGCGCTACGTGGGACGATTCATGCCGTGGTTAATATGGCCAGTCGGCAAAGCAATGCACTACCTGTCGGTCCATCACTTGATGTAGCCTACCACCTGGAGTAAGGATCAGTGGAGGTAACTCATGTTTGAGTCTTGAATCAATCACGCCTGGAAGCGGTTGGGTAGCAAGAACGGGATGGAAACTGATTCCAGTAGAATGTCAATCTTGTTTCATTTTATCGGCGAGTGGTTCTTCTGCTACTGAACCGAGGAGTACGATAAGACCACTCGAGAAAGCAAGATAAGGAATGGAGACGAAAGAGTGTCACAGTGGAGAGCCTGGAGCCTCGAACCTCAAGATCTCGTGACAAAACACCTGACCATTTGACATGACACGGCTCCACTGACCGGCGCGGCGCCGTGTCCCGCACATTGGGGGTCAACGTCATTTCCTGGTTATGGCAGGTTTTCTACTTCTTCAACTCGAGGACAAGGCAATATACAATTTCTACCATGATGTACCGAGTCCAAGCTCTATTACTTTAATAGCTTCGTTTAATATGGTATTGAGTACAGCATCAGAAAGTCAGATAAGTCTAGTAGGTTTTCCTCTTCCAGGCATGAAAATCATGCACGCGAAAACATCACGGTCATCACTTGCATCTTATCTATGCAGCAATGCTGTTCAGCTCTGGTTGATGATTTTTTGTCGTAGAGCTTCTCATACTTAGAGCTAAGCTTGAATAAAATGGCTCGCGATCGATGTTCAGGTAAGTACTTTGCTTTCCATTCCGGATTACGGTACAAATGTTCTTCCCAGACGGTAGCTCTACATCTGACCGTACACAACAACAAAGCTGCTTACGAACACGAGCTACTGGTCACGGAAAATATGCAACTGCATTTTTCCCAGGCCAAGACCAGGTCAGAAGCAGGGGCGCAGTGGGTAAAGACAAAACAAACAGACCTTGTCTACTGGTTCAGGAGCTGCTAACGCTTGCCATATTATCTAAATACTCAATATTGTACAAAGGGACTTCAAAGCCGCCAAGCCAGGCAATTGGACTCATCATCTGGTACAATGCTTGATGGTAGCCTCAACAGCCTTGAAGGCGGGCAAGCTCTTTTCGAAGTGCCTTCAGCAAAGCTTTGGTTTCATCAGGATCCACATCGACATCAGAGTGAAGACTCTTCCGTGTAGTTGCCACCGTCTCCTCTTCGTCCGCTATGCTTCCCTCTCTTGTCGAAGCGGGCTTCTCCTTTCTAGAAGGCTTCGGAAAGCGAAGAGTATCTTCGTGCCCAGGCCGTCCTACAGGCCCGGGTGGTCGGTCTTGCCCAGCATCGCTGCGGTATCCGTCGATCTCTTCATCAATAGCCTGCTGACCAAATCGCCGCCCGAGGACGGAGCGAGCATACCACGAGAACTGGCCTGGCTCAGGACCAAAGCCGACGAGCACGATGGTTTTGGCTTCCGTACGCCATCCGTTAAGAGGTGACTTGTCCCAGGATCGCTGCACCGACGCCACGCCTGCGATAGCCATGTCGGCCAGATCTTGGCTCACTAGGCTTGCTGCAGATCCTAATGCCATGAGAGTGCCGGACGGGCTTTGGACGTAGGTTTGTCCAAAGCCTTTACCAAAGCGAGAGGCCGGGTGAATCTCGCAAACCTTCAAGCCGTTGTTGCCCATGTAGCTGGTCACAATCTGGTGTCCAAACCCCGCCTTGAGAGCACCTTCAATTTTCTTATCTCTGCCACCATCTCGGACATACCCAGTTTGGCGAGCTACTCGTCGGTACTTGATCTCTTCTATTTCGGCATCGGTCGCAGTTGTTCCTGCTGCACGCTCTGATCTTACCGTCTCAGTTGTCTTGCGACGATTTTGATGAGCTCCCTGCTGCGGCATGAGCATGATCCAGTCTTTTGGGTACTGGTGCTGCTGATTGAACGAGGCTAACTGCTGATTCAGAATGCCAAATTGTTTGGCAGCTTCCTCATCGGCATGGCTTTTGCGGAGTCGAACAATGTAAGGATTGGCTATGGTAAATATGGCGGAGAAGGTGTCCACATCAATGGTAAAGACGGCCGCCTCTGCTGCTGAATAGCCATGCTTTTGGTTGTGCTCGACGATTTGCTCGTTGAGGCGTTGCAATTCTTCCTTGACATGAGCGTCGTTGGGCCTGTCCATCAGCTGTCCCAAAAGTGGAGTAGCTTGCTTCCAAATCTCTTGGTGTTCGGCAGATGGGATGTTGGCCGCCATGTCCTCGATTCCGTCCATTTGATCGCCCGCCATTACCCAGCGACCAGCAGTGGTCAGTCGCAGTTCATCCAGCTTCGTGCCATCCCAATATTTGATCTCGTTGATATCGTCTGCTTCCACATCCAGCTTCTGAGCAGCATGCAGGACCACTGCGATGGTAGAACGTCAGTTATGGCAACATTCAGAGCGCAGGCAGGCGCCCCGGTGCATTCACTTACTCTTGAATGCCTTGTCAGCATCTGGGGCCGGATTGTAGTCTGGGTGGACAGAACAGCCCTGCTTACGGAAGCCGTTGATCACGTTTTCTTTCTCTTTCCGCGCATCTGGGTCGCGACGGCCAAGGCCGAGAATCTTGCGGTGTTGACGTGGCTGGCATGCCTGCACGCGCTGCACAGCTTCGATTTGGGTAGACGTAGCTGCCGACTGTTCGTCATCACCGTCGTCCTCGGCCACGTCGTCCTGTACAGTAGCTGCCTCTGGCTTCGACTGCACAGACAGTACTTTGTCTTGTGGTTCCTCTTCCATGACTGAGGGCAATTGTGCCGATTTCTCTTGGGTTCGCAGCCTGTTGATCTCTCCACGAGCGTGGTCAGGGTCCGGTGTCGGCTCGGGGGTGAATAGACCATGTTCTTGACGAATTCTTTCTATGTGACCACTACCTACCTTTGGAGTGGTCGCCATTGTATCTCTGTAGCAGAGTAAAAATGCAGTTTGGAGCAGTGGATCAAGGTACGCTATCGACTCTGCCACAAGAGAGCATCAACGAGAAAAAGTTGAGCGTACGGTTTCAAACTCTGCCTCTTGACGTTTGTTGTCTCTTATATGTTTACGGTCATGCCTTCTGACATGGGCACCGAACAGAACCGGAAAGAAGCAACAATTGGTTTTGTACCTGGTCTGTTTTGAGGAGATCATTTTCAATAGAGACATTCTGGGAAATGGCAAGCCACTTCTGGGACGGACAAGAATGGTGCCTGAGCACAACGGTTGACCTAGGGAGAACCAATTTGGCAATGTATTTGGTAGCGCGACCAATGCATAAGTTTGATATCGATATTCTCAACCTTCAGTTGTCAGTTTCTGGCCAGGCCCGAAATAAATGGTATGATCCCACTGTACCTCGTATGTCAGACTCATTGTATTAAGGTACCATGCGGCGCTTAGGCTATGCTCTGTCATAGTGCAAAATCGATGTCAACGAGTCCAATACTAAACTAGATGGTCTGTTTCTGGTTTCTGATTACCGTGCAACGTCGGTAGCACGAAACATCGATTCTGAAGCGAGAGAACAAATTGATGCAACACCTAATCCTTACCATGGTGTGGTGGAATCGGTGGTGTATTGGAATGTCTCACGCATCCTCTACCCATGGCACGAGTCCATTGTCCAACACGCTCAACATGATCGACGAAAGCGTTTGTCTTTGATCTTCACCCACTGCTTCGTTCATGACTGAGCTCATAGTCCAAGACGAACCGCATGAACAGTCCGGATACCGTGTCACTATCGTCGATCTCTTCTGACCATGCCGAGTATCGGCGCTTGCTGCAGCGCCAAAACTACCTGCCACGCGGTTATGAGACTCTCAATTCATAGTCGAGACAACGCTTTGTCAGACAGAGGTCGTCCGAGCTGGTCAGAAACTGCTTGGTGAAAGTAAGATTGACACTCCAGCGCTGCTGACGAGGTCGGACGAAGTTTCGCCAAGCGAAGTTGACACATGTGGGGCAAGGGATTACCAACGTCTATCTTCTGACACGAGCCGTAATCACGTAATAACACGCTGTACATAGGACGATCACGGGGATTTATCAGTCATGCAATATAGCTTAACCAACGACTCTGGCCAACGACTCTGGCCTTCCAAATTCGATCGTCTTTTCACGACCGCATTATGGCGTGTGCATTGTGACTACACTCTTGGTACCCGACTTGTCGAAATTGCACATCTACCGTACTCTGTTCCTGGCTGCACTGTCAACGGTGGATGAAACACCGCTATGGGTTGTTGAATCGAACTTTTCACGATACTTTGAGACTGTACACTCAGGATCTCAATCAATTCGTTCTTATGGTGGGACGGGGCCACGGAGTTGATCGATTGCAGCCGACTCACCTTTGCGGACCATGAGCCACCAAGGGGAGGAGGACTATAGAATCGATATGTGAAATTGATATCTCTTGGTACAGGTTTGTCATAGTTATAGAACCAGGCATGATGATATGGCTCCGAAAATAGTGTCGTAGAACATGAATCTTGAACGATCACGATGAGTGACCAACGACCAACGACCATTGGCCATGACTGGCATCGTGATCACTCGAACATGAAGTCGAGGTCCTCGAACGAAACAAGTAGAACGAGCAAGACCGACGGTCCTTCGTCTTCCGATTAGACCAGGCACGTAGAGATGAGATGGACGTCTTGAATCAATGAGAAATCTTGCACGGCGTGGGGTTCGCGAATCCAGCTTCTTGAACTGCGCTTGATGAACGGTGGTGACGCGCGAATGTGAGAAGTTACGGAGTATTGGTCACATATTTGAGTGGTCAGATAAGACACTAGACCCGATGCGGACTTGCGCCTCCGCCGTAGGCGCAGCTGCACTTCGCTTCGACATCGACACGCGGTGGCCGAGGACGAAGTTTCGTTCATTGTACATTTCAGAAGGTGGCAGAGCAGACGAGGACGTCCATCGCGCTGAGTCTTCGGTGGCAGAGCGAAGAACTTTTGTCTGTTGGAACATGGCACTGACCTTGATGGTCCCGGTGTCATGCTCGGGTCACCACCGTGTGTCGTGGTTGTCAACCTTCTTACGACTGCTCGATTGAACTCGATCGAACACCGTTCTTTCATGCTCCTTGGCTCCCTCCTCCTCCGATGGAGGTTCAACGTGGGTGTCGGTGATGTTTGGTCGTGTTGTTGTTCTACGCTAACACAACCAGCATCGTCTATCCACCACTGCTGGCACCGTGTGGGTTTCTACGTGTAACGTGAGAAGGAGTCGAATACGCCTGCTGAAGCAGAAGTTCACGACGATCGCAGGCCGATCAACATGACCGTGGAAAATGCTGACATGTCACCAGACCTCGAAGAAAGTCCGCTTTTGACGGTCGAACTGTCCACTGCCAATCCAACACTTCGACAATTAATTCTCGAAGCCGCTGATTTTTCCGCCAGAATCGCTAACAACGTGACCGAGGAAGAGGCGGAGATGGGACGAGCTGGTGACACGCAGGCGTGCCACGCAGCAAAGCAGGAGATAGACATATTGTACACGGTCCTGCTCAAAACAGCCATGCACCTCAAGCCTTCCACCAAGATTGGTCTTCAGAAATGTCTGCCGCGACCGCTGCCGGCGCTGTCCATGCCGGTGCGACCTCCATCGGCAGACCAGGAGGATGCCTTCACGTCCGGCACCACAGCGACCACTGCAACGGCGAAAGTGAAGATGACCCCAAACCTATGGAACCTGCACTTGTCTGTCACTCCTTCCGATGATCTTGACCACACTGACACCGATGGTGCAACTGGGCAACAGACGCAGAATCGTCCTGGTGATTCAGTAGTTAGCGATCCAAGCGATCAATGCTCGGCTTTAAACAATCCCGAACAACCACAGGATTGTCCAGTAAGTCACTCGCCTCCGCCAGGTCAACCAATGGTGCGTAGACCGCCGGGTGGGAATTTGCAACTGAGCGACACGGGAAGAAACGATAAGTCGGACGCGAGGACATTACCATGGCCAATTCCAGGACCATGTGCTTCTGATTCGCCGATACCTGGGAACAAGCCGCCGTCACAGGCTCGACCACATCTTGAGGGAGAGAGCTCGATAGTTCCTGCTCGAATCCCTTCCGCCCGGACCGCAGCACGTGAAGCCAGGGACAGGCTGGCTGGACAGGCAAAGCCACAACCCCCGACGAGTAGAAGTCGAAAAGCACGTACCACACCAGTCGCAAAAGACTTGTACGCTATCGTAGCTCAGCTAGGTGGCAGAGAAGTCGAAGAAATCATGCAAGCAGCAACACCGTTCCCGCAGCAACCACTAGACACTTCGCATCCTCTCCGGCCACTGGGCAGATCCCACCAATCAGAGCCCTGGACGATGGTGCTTGTCGCCCAGTCTGTGCAACGAGTCATGCAAGATCCTTCATCCCAGTGGATGAATGCTGTGGTGCACCGCTTTGATGTGGTATTCTTACACCGTTTCTATTTGGCTGCAAAGCACGAAGTCTCCGTCGCAAGGCTTCAAGGCCAACCAAGCATGTTTCTCGAAGAAAGTGCTCAACTACTCCGAGCATATGGTCGTCAGCCGACAAAGTCACCGTCTAACAAGGTCTCGTCGGTCGTGCGGGAGCGCTTGGTCGACTTTGCAAGCATGGAGTCATCTGGGACAAATCAGCACCGCGAGTCCACCCGCAAGGCTCTCGAGAATGTACAACAACTAGGAAAACGTTGGCAACGGTTGACGAACCTCGTGCACGAGGATGTGTTAGTGTTGTTCCCTCCTTCCGTCAATGATTACAGGTGAGACTCGTGTCGGTTTGATCCACGACAAGTGATGGCTGACGTAGGTCGCGACACAGACTACGCACGAACGATCAGAGCGTCGAACAGCTCGCTGAGCTTCTAAAAGAACGCCGGAAGGTCTTGAGTGCTACCAATCCGGAGATCTTGAATCTGGCCGAGCTTGCTCTCAAGAGCATTTTTCGGCCGCACATCCGTAAACAAGACGAGATTTTCGATGAGGCCGGACAGTTGGTGAAGCTGCCTGTGTGTTTGTGTGATAGTAATAAGAGCGATGGTAGAGGCGATAACGAAAACGACAACGTGGATGCTAGCGGTAACGGTAGTGAGAAACACGATGTCAACGACGAAGATCATGACAACAACGAACAGGACGACGACGGTGAGATCCCTCAGGTGCTTGACGGTCACTCAACCGACGAGGACCACCAATCTGAACACGGGCCGCGTTGTTTCATAGGAATTCACACTTCAATGGTTGCACAGGAAACAGAAGTGTACGAACCCGACGGTCCAGCAGCTCCCTCGTCCACTGGGCTTGCCCCTAGACGAAGATTGTCAGACATAGGGATGGATGATCTGGGTGAGAATCTGCCTCTGCCTGATGGTATGCTCCCGTCTGACGGTTTGCCCTTATCTGATGACATGTTGTCATTCGATAACATGTTCGACCAATGCATCAACGGTGGATCTTACGAATGAAGAACGATGAATGCTCGACAAGTATGTACCAGTCCTCAGTAATGCTGGACCATGCTTGTGGAGGAACGTTCTTGTGAGAGGTGCCGCTCTTTTATCACCACTCACCGAAAGGCAGTACAACGAGACCACGCAAAATGACAACGTCCGGTCAGAGTGCTGGAAACTCTAGACTTAGAGCAAATACTTCTGATTTCGAGTCGCGTGCATACAAGCCTCGCAACTCCGGTATGGCCCATTATAGAAGTGGATTGGTGGCAACGACTTTTCGTGACTAGAGGGCTTGGTACGTCTTCACGTCGTTGCAAGTTTGTGACGGAGCGTCCTGAAATCGAGACGGCGCATTGGTGGTGGATCCGATGCAGAATGCACACCAAAAACGACAGCGCTCGCTCCGCGTCACATGCTTGTATGTGGTTTGGATGGAGCAAGCTGCTCGTGCTGGGCTGAGAGAACGCTTATACAGGACACGTAAGTAGCATGGATTGTTTGGCCAAGACATGATGCGATCACCAACGTCAAGCTAGTAGGAAGCCACCTCCAAATACGTAATGCTCGATATAAACGCGATGTAAAACGTACTGGATCTGACGTTATGCAACTGTGTGGAGCTGAAGAATATAGATTCTAGTGAGGAGATGTCGAAAACACCTGCCCAATGTCCCCCTCGACGAGACTGGGTCTACCTGAATACATCTGTTTCCGGTGGTTGTGACTGCAGTCTGCGTGGGTCCACGGTCTCGCGGGCGTTCCGGATCCATACCTTGGACGACATGGATGCCAGATGAGTCAGTTTCAGCAAATCAGTGCGATGCCACTCTTTGGCTAGGAAGGGATGCTAGAAGTGTAAGTGTTGTGCTTGAAATAGGCAGGCAGCAGAGTACCTTACCTTTATCAAGGTGTCCAAGTCAGCATGTTCTACCTCGTCGATGAAATCAAACAAAGTCCGGGAGTATGACTCGTTACCATATCCCATGGACGATTCGCTCATATTCGCAATCAATTGCCGAGCGATGAACCCAATGTCCCGCACGTTTTGTCTCTCTGTTCCGAAATCCCAGTTTTGACGCGTGGTAGATGTCTGCAGAACTACAGTATCAACGTCAGCCTCATCGTTGCATGGTCCAGAAGTAGAGACAACCAACAGATCTTTACATAACCATTCAGACCGACCCACACCCGCGAAGCGTGGAGACCCAGATTTCCTCGACCAGACTTCTTCGCCACCTTCAACCCTGTGACCAGCTGCAAGATTAGCACAAGAGACATGTTGGTGCCATTTTCAACACCTACCTGGCCGATAATGGCAAGCACTTCTTGCTCCGTAGGCAATCTTGGCGCTCCAGTAATCTGGACCAGTGACAGATTCATGAACTCGAAGACCAAATGAGTCACGAGGTTCGAGCGTAAAGCATGGAAGCATTTGACAAAGTATTCACCTTGCAATTTCTGTGACAATTCTGACATCGTCTCCCCATCGAGCTGGTTTTCCGTCCGCACTAACACCAGCTCCAGAGGAGATTCTTTCTTAGACGCGAGCCAAAAGTATCCGTCCCCGAAATCGACCTCAAAGCCTTTGTCGTACATCGACCAGACAGGTAAACATCGTTGCTCGGTTGTTTGGTTGATTTCGTCATCTGCGGTGGGAGGAACAGACGAGTTCGGCTGTGGTCGGTCGACGCGTTGATCGGCAACGAGGTCTGTACCGGCCTTCCGTTTCGATCCGGGGCTTCTAGTGGTCACGTTGTTCTCTTGAGACTCTACTGCTGCTGCTTGTGTGGTGATTAATGTGTTCTGTGATGGATTATCTGCACGACGGTCTTTACCAGGCCATTTCTTAAGATGACTCTCGCGTCGCTGAGCAAGATCAGTCATGTTACCACTGATTTTTATGACTTCTACCACGTATAAAGATGCCCCGAAAGTGGTAGGAAACGAAGTGGTCACCATACAGTGAGTTGGTAGAGTGGATAATATTAACTTTCTGTGAAACAGATTCAAGAACAGGAAGAAGACATCCGGGATCTGGTACTAGCGTAAGTGACCCAGAGCACATAAATTGCTTGCCAGCAGTACGAATCGTCCACTGCACCTACATACGTTCGCCAGTCGAAGCAGCACCCAAGCCAACATGGTTTTTGAAACCGCTAGTACTTATCATCGACCAATGAGAATGATTAACGAAAGGGCTCTACCTCGATAGACAATGGGTCGTATGGTAGTTCTACTGTAATTTCATGTGGGTAGGGATAAAATATGTGACATATACTTGTCCCGACCTTCATCAAAGCATCACTCCTCATCCACTCTTCCCACTCATTCCGCGTGACCAACACTTTACTGCTGTGTCAATCCGCTCCTTACATACAAGCTCACCTCCTTCGTCTTTGTGAGAAGAGAGATTCAAGTCGTATGACCGAGCCTGACTTGACCTCACGATTGCATTCAACACAGACTTTTAGCATTTGCCGCTTCGTGAGAGGGTATCTTCGGATCCTGAACATCACCTCGAAAGGTTCGAGTCACGGTTGATTCAATGGATCCTTTACAATGGTATGCCTGTCTTCTCGGTGGTCTGTTTGCTCTAGCCATCTCAGTTCGTGGCGTTGAAACTCTCCCACGAGTGAACCACGTATTCCGAAGAACACTCACACAACACTTGACCTACGCACTGGTCCTTGGCCATTGGCATGGAGTTGGACCATGGACGCGAGCTACGTTGATGCGCAAGTTGTTGTACATTGCGGTCAACTTGTTCTTCCTACTTTACCAGACGAGTACAGTTATGTCTGCTGGTCATAAGGCCGGCGTGCTGGCCACCGTCAATATGATACCGCTCTACTTCTCGCTGCACCACGGTGCGATGGCCGACTACTTAGGCTTGTCACTGTCCACGTACCGAGTTTTGCACCTCGAGGCGGCTTTGATGACGGTCCTCATGAGCACGTTTCACACAATCCTTGCACTTTTCGAAGGACCAACCTTCTCGTGGGGAAACAAGGAGAATTTATATGGATGCATTGTAAGCGGAATACATGGTTATCCAGCTGACTGAACACTGATCAAGTACAGGCAATACTGTGTCATGCATGCCTGCTTGTTCTGTCCTTGCCAGCCTTGCGGCGATGCTGGTACGAAGGATTTTTGAGAATACATCAGCTGTTGTCTATGGCAAGTTTGTATGCTCTGCTGCGACATCTTCAAGGAAAGCAAGATCTGGCGTGGTATTGTGTGTTAGTATGTGGCTGTTCCATCTCGGGCACCTTCGTTCTGCAGCTTCTCACGACGCTGGTTCAGAACCGGTTTTTCGTGTTCGGATGCGCACGAGCAAGTTTGACTTACGAAGGCAACGTGGTATGTATGGAGATCACCACCCCCACTCACTGGCGCATCCGTGGCGGTCAGTACATCAATGTCTGGATGCCGGGATTGAGCATCAGGTCGGTCTTCCAGAGCCACCCGTTTGTGGTCGCTGCCGCCGACCAACAAGAGCCAGGAGTCAAGCTCGAATTGCTGATTTGGCCCCAGCGAGGATGGACCTCGCATCTGCAGCACCGTGCCGTTCATGTAGATCGGAAGTCTCAATCATACAGGGTTGTCTTCACTGGTCCGCACGGCACGTCAGCCCCGGTGCACGATTACGGGGTTGTCGTCCTGGCCGCCACCGGCAGCGGCATATTTGCTCAGTTGCCATATCTTCAACAACTCGTCCGTGGCTACGACAATTTCGTGTGCCGAACTCGACGGATTCATCTGGTGTGGCAGTTAGACCAGCTTGGTACGGTGCTCTTCCTGTGTTCTTAGATGGGGCTGACATTTGAGCGCAGCTGACGGTGAGGTCGCCTTGAACTTCTTCAACACCGCCCTTCACAATGATGCTCTAAAAAAAGGCTATGTAAGTGATCCACGACTTTCAAACGACTTTGTCATGACTTTCGAAGCAGATCTTAGAATTGTCCGTCTATCACAAGCAAGGCCGGCCAAAAGAAGGAGATTTACAGCTCTGCAACCACGAGCGCATCGCTTTCTACGAAGGTCTGGCTGACTGGGAAGCTATTCTGGTGAAGGAGTCGCTACGCAAGCAGCATCACCAAAAAGATCCTGTTTCTCAGGCTTGGTTGTATCGATCAGCTTTCGTGGGCGATGAGTGCCGAACGCTGGTCACAGGTCAGTCTGGCATGTGCTGCACCGTTCTCTAGTGCTGATGTTCCTGCAGTATCCGCCAACGTGGGCCTTCGTGTCAGACTGCGCAAGCTTGTTCGTCGTCACCTGAAGAACAATATGGTGCTGCAAGAATTGGACTATCAGCCTGGTGACACGTAGTGTCTGGTAGAATGTCTGGTGCTGAACAGAACAAGTGCCGTCGGGGAAGTTCGTGAGGAGATTGGAGGTGGAGGTCTTTGCCGTCCGAGCTGTAGTGTAGAGAAGGAATAGCAGTACTGTCTCTGGTCAAGATTGTAAGAGGCGGACTATGGAGGTAGGAAATTGAGACACTTGTGTTTGACACTAGTGAGATAGATTTCGTCTGACCACGTATCCTCACATGCACAAACCAATGCTAGATACACTGACACCCAACTTTGACACGGCTATTTCTTCTCGATTCTTCTCTTCTTCCATTCTCCCATTCTTCCGTTTCACGACTGGACAGCCATGGTCAGAAGGAAAGCCAGAGCACCAGAAAAGCAAGCTCGAGCCCGACAGCAGGCGATCGATCACGAGACCGAGAAAGAACGTCAATTCAGAGGGTCGGCCAAAATCGACCTCCAACACCTGACCTTTGACACTTTTCGAGACCGTGAATATGATCAACGAAACGAACAGTTCTTGGTTGATGCTTTCCGCAGAAATGGATGTGTACCATTGGATGCAACATTCCACATCCCAGGTCTAATTAGCGAGGCCGACCTCGACGCCGCTGTCACCGCCTCGCATATCTCTCGTGAGTCGTTGTTCTACCGCAACCCTGCTCAATTACCGCACCTCAATTTTCCCTCGAACTTCCGCTTGCACTGCTTGTCGGGGAAGCATCGTATCGATGCGGCCCGAAAATGTCTGGCAGGCAACGAAAGATGGTGGGTCGTCGAGTTGTACTCGGACGGTGAGTTTCTTGCGTAGCCATCTTGAGCACACCTGATCATCGTCAGATTTAAGTCTCCAGTCTCAAACCATGCTCGCTCATCGGAGCTCCAACGAGAAAGTGCCGAACCAGGGCGAAGTCTTTCATCACATCTTGCGCAGCCGTATAACCTGTGATCCAGCGGCAGAGGACTTTTGGTGGACCCGACTTCATTCTCCCGATCAGCGGGAGATGGTCAAACGACTCCTGTCTCGACCTAACTTCCGACAGGTCTTGGGATCTTTGAGCGACCTGCGAGCCGCCTTCGTGAGGTTTCGAACCGGCATGGTCGGGACTATCATTCGATTGCGAAGCGACGACGAGGTCTTACATGCTTTCAACCACATCACGGACTTCTGGGTGTTCGCGCTTGGCGGCGACCAGTCCTCCCTCGGTCGGGTCGATCTTGACACGATTCAAACATTGCAACGCAGATCGCCAGCACTCTCGATGACCGATCGTGCCACCTTAGAAGGTCCGTTCCAACAGGGACTGGTCTTTCGGCACTTTTCCTCGCTCGAAAGAGACCGCATTTGGGAACGTGTTCTTCAATATCGAGCACTGATCCCATCACTGGATACCTTCTTCGACAACCTCAGGTACCTTATGGCGTTATCGGGCTGTCTCAAAATGCTGATCGAACCAGATTATCGGCAAACCCTAGCCGAGGCGTTTAGAGGAGCATTCTACGACAACGGCAGGGCGGAGACTGGTCGCCAGGTGCGATGCAACGTGGCATACCGACAGGTCGTTCTCTGCGCAGCGCGCTTGCTCGAGTCATTGCGACCGGCGTGCGTCCTAGCAGGCTCGTTTGAGTCTAAGGTGGTTAAACAAGCCAGTCCGAGCGCCGAGTATGACTTTGCCACGCTTGCGTACCAGGTCGGCTTCCGCTCTCCACAGATCACCAAGGCACTAGCTGCCGATCCCGACCAAGCTGCAGCGCAGCAGTCGCTGCTCCTGGCGCGGCCGGACCTAGAGTCAAGTTACGCCGAGCAGGAATGGCAGTCTTGCATCGACGACATAGCAGCGGTCTTCGCCAGGCTTCGGAAGGTGTCAGCTGTTTCCCAGAAGTCGAGCTTGTTGTGCGAGGGACCAGGGGAGCCAACGGAACGACGAAAAGGCTGTCCAGATCGAGAAGCACACGACGAGAGTCGTCGGTCCCTGTTCTTCAACGACGTCCACCAACCTGATCCTGTTCAACCGGCCGAGTTGACCGCACTGTTTGTCAGAAGAGATATCTACCTCTCATTCTGGGGCAAGCTCGATCTGGCACAAGTACCACTGTCAATGCACGAGTCGCTTGCGGCACCACCTTCTCCTCCGCGAGAGGAGCAGGTCGACGCTGGTGACGTGACGGGTCCGGAGCTCCAGATTCCTCGCGGTACAGATCCCAGAAGCGACGGGGTCGTGGCTATCAACCCAGAGAGACAATTGATTAGGCTAGGAAGTTCTGACACATCGAGTCATTATTCCCCACGCGATAGTGTTTATACGGTAGGCTTGAATTCTGCGGTATAAGCCGGTGGCTAATTGGAACTTTAGGACATAAGTCTTCCTTCTCCTAGCCCGGAGATGACGCCGGTCAGCCAAAGACCCGATGAAGATTTGCTCGTCAGATTTGTGGAATATCGTGCAGGAACTGTGAGCCTTGTCCACGAGGAGAGGGTAGATGACAATAACGACAGTCACGTCGAGCACATCGCCACCGACTACGTCCGCCAAGGCTTCGTACTCCGGGACCCCGATTTCCGGACGCTGGCTCCATCCCAATGTCTTCGATCAGCGCTTGAAGATGATTCGCACACTGTTCTTCTGGTGACCGCCGACGAGTGGGATCGCACCAGCGCTCAGAAGATCGAGAAACAGCTGGCCGGAACGAAACGGCGAGCAAGCGACGAGCTGCAGCACCAAGCGCGACCACGAAAGGCGCGCGTCGTAGAGCAAGGTCCCTCACGATACCTATTAGCAAGAGATAATCCTTGGCACTAGTGAAGACCGTGGCTAAGGCATAAACCCCCGAACAAGACCTTGGTGTACGCCAGTAGGGTGTACACCGGCAAATGACGCAAGCCTGTGAGGTGTATACCTGAGGATGATGTACACCACAAACGGTGTAGAACATGTAATAGCGTAGACTATGAATGATGTGTAACATGTGATGACGCACCCTCCAAGTGGTGTGGCACTTGTGGTGGTGTGCCCTATTTTTGGCGTGCAACATGCTATGATGTACGCCAACGACGGGCGTTCCATTCCATGGTGCACACCACACAAGCACGTGAATATGACATCATAGGCCAATGTTTTGTTCACCTCGCACAGAACAAGAAAGTAGATTTCCGGCTTGGCTGGCACGTTGTCAGGAATCGGACGTTCGGTGAGCGGAATTGTCCTGCTGGAGGCTGCAACAGATTAGGGACAAGGTTCTTGTTTCAAGACGTATGAGGGTCTGCTTTCCCCTTTTATGTGTATCGATGTTGACCTCTCGTTCCTGACTCCTTCACGTGGCGCCAACCTGATTATCCGCGCAGTAGCTCATCTCTCGAAGTGCCGGAGGGCAAGGGTCGATTGTGTCTTACTCATCGGGCATGGTACTTAGACATTCAGCGAGGCAGGCATCGTTGCGAACACGGTTGACAAGATTGTATGATTGCATAATGGCCGTCGATGCGGTCGGATGACTGATCATGTATTCTGCCACTAACGATCACGAGACCACTACTTCGGTCATGTGCAGCCACCCTGGCCAAATCCGAACGCGGTGAAACCTACCTCAGCACTGTGATTTTCACTGCCCGCAAATAGCTGATACGATGCCTTACCCCGTTGGAAGTATAACATCTTCTACAGATGGCACCACTACGCACGAACACGACCAGCTTTTAATACCGACCAGCTATATCGTGATCAGGCGTTATTCACAGATCAAACCAACATATTCTATCCAAGGTCGCCACTTCCGACGCTACTGCAGCTCACGACCACACAACAGATGTAATTAACAATTTATGATGGCATGGTTGTTCTGGAGAGATGTGGATGTATTTACAAACCATTCATTCGCCGACGACTGGACACATAGATGAAAGATGCGACGCACGAACACATGGATCGCCTTCCTAGCGAAGAGATAATCAGTCGGGGGCGAATTATCTCAAGAGCTCAAGAGCTCAAGAGTGGGCAAAGCGGTCGATCAACCTGTCAAACCTTCCCTAATTCATCGAAGGTCAACGTAATTCTCCAAGAGACTAGCTACCTCGTTTAGCTCGAAGTGGACGAGACGGGCAAGATGCCCGCTCTGGACGACGCGCACGGCCAAGTCCAGCGGCATTGACGCGATGAGATTCGCAACCTTCTGTACCTGTTGTACCGTCCATGAAGATACCTGCAAGCGTGCGTCAACTGTACATACACACAGAACGGGTCCATTGTTCCACAAAGCATTGGCAAGGTTCAAGTGAATTGTATGGGTTGATGTCAGCCCAAGAACACTCCACGTTTCGGTTGGAAAGAGTGTCTGGCGAAACATAAGCTGTTTCGCTAGCCTCGTTTCCGGAAGGCTGATGCCAAGCTACGCGGTTAAGCTAACCAAGATTGAATGGAAAACGTTGACACCAGCATTACAGAGTAAATGCGGACCAATAATCTCGTTGAGCCTGTGTGACAGGTAAAGGGTTTTTATTACTTGGAGTACGGACAGAACTGTAACTACTTCTTGTTCACACAATTGTTCCTCGTTGGTTTTCGGCACATCTCTCTGCTGCACCACCAAACGTCTTCCTAGCTCCTTTCACCACGAAGACGACGAGCAAGCTGCAGGTCCTTCGGCTGGATGGTGACTCGCTTGGCGTGAATCGCACAGCAATTTGTGTCCTCGAACAATCTGACCAAGTATGCCTCGGTAGCTTCCTGCAGCGCCCCGGTGGCC
>Ga0181469_100147_pt1 | contig 22743 bp, 14 predicted proteins | sample InSIn2SAF170_2_FD_119081 | JGI IMG/M metagenome (GOLD analysis project Ga0181469, IMG submission 119081) | Clean room microbial communities from NASA Spacecraft Assembly Facility at Jet Propulsion Laboratory, Pasadena, California, USA -... ... | reverse complement strand
CGGGGATGGAGGAGCGCTAGCGACGACGAAAGAAGCTTTAGCGAAGGAAGGAGTAGCGTCGACGAACAAACCATACTCAGACTCAAACGACAGTATCCTCACCGCCCTAGCATCCTACGAATCAACATTCCACCCGTACATAACCCACATTCACGCAAACCTCAGCAGCGAACCGAATATCTTCGAGAAGATCCCCTGGACGCCGCTGACTGTCGAGGTCGTGCTCTGGCTTGCTTGGATTTTTTCGGTGCTGAAAATTGATCGGTTGCTGTCGAGGATGATGCCGATGAGAATTCGGGGGGGTTGGAAGTTGCCGAGGTATGAGATGGCTGTTGACGTATGAACGGGAGAGGGGGGATGATGTGGTGTTAGTGAATTCTTACGACTTAGTGTAATTGTAGGTGTTGTTCTCTGCTCAATGTTTGGTGTTGGGGGAAGGTATAGATTGGTTGTAGATGGAGATTGCAGTATGGATGTGCTTTTCATGCTATGCGCTACTTGCTCATCGATGTGCTTGACATAAATGGAGTTTTGAACATAGCTGGAATGCCGAACATGTGTCAAGAATATATGAACATCGTCATTAAATCTTTCTCAAGGTGAGTCAGTACTCATTTCCAAAATGCCTATCAACATGCCCTGCCTGATAAGTCTGATACGTAGGCCTCTGATAAACATCCCGAGTACCCCTGAAATCGTCCATTCTCACACTCCCCATATCACCATGTTGACTTCGATAATCATAACCGTTATTCATCACACCCTGCTCTTGTTGCGAATGGTTCGTGTTCGCTCTTTGCATCGGCCTCCATCCCGGCTGCTCATCTCTATACTGATACGGCGCATTCGTATTTCCACCCGTGTACGGCGTGTCGTGGATACTATCTTCGCTGGCAGCGCTCGCACGTACCGAGTTATATGGCTCCAACTTCACATCATTCCCGTCCATCTTGGCGTATTTCCCACTTCTTGTTTGGACTCTGCGAGCTCTCACGTCCAGTGTGATCATGGCGACTTGTGCTAGCATGCCGAATACGACGAATGAGAAGAGCGCTTTGTATTGGTTGCATATTAGGACGCCGTTGGCCGATGCCCAGTTTGTCAGAGAGCAGGAATGTGAAAGAGTACCGTAGATGTTGTATGTGAATAGGCCGAGGCTGGCGAGCCAGAGAAGTAGGAGTGGGACATTTATGATTAGGCTGAAGAGGGGGGATAGACGCGCGCAACAGTGGAGGAGACTAGTCAGGACGAGGGCGGCTAGGGAGATGACTGATGTAAAACCGACCTGGGATTCTAGTTAGAGGAGTACGACTGGTATGGTTGAGGAATCTCACAATCAGAAATGTCCATGGGATGTTGTATTTTTCATTTTTCAATTCGATGCAGAAGGACACCAGGATCGCTGTCACAATGGCGGATGAGATCGCCGATATGGTTCGAACTCCGTAAAACTGTAATGGTCTGTAATACGATGGGTTCGACCTTGTCTTCGTAGGTGTAGGAGGTGTCGACATAACGTCGTCGTCGTTGATTACAGTGGTTCAGCCTCACACTATTCTATTGGTATTTGTTCTCGTCAAAGCGGGTTTGCATTCTCCAGATCCGGGGAGATAGAGAAGCAGTCCAAGTGTTAGAGTCTGAATTCGTTTGCACAAGTATCTTTCGAGAGTTGAAGAAGTGACTGGGCAACGAAGGAGAAAGGAGGCTCAAACACAATTTCTTCACCTTTGACGATAATCTGTGTCTATGCGGTTGAGGCGAAGCAGGTGAGACGCGTTACGCACACCCTTGGCAGCAACCCCATTTTTGCGTTTGCTCTTGATAAGCAGGCGTTGCGCGTTCATATTGAGTATAGTCCATACCTCGAACGCAAAAAGCGCCTTCGAGCTGGCTGCCACCACTGTGGTGAGAAGAAATCAAAGCAGTCGACTGATGATCTACAGGTACATCAACGTGCGGCGGCGACAATTCCGCTACTTGACCCGCAACACTTGACGAAGCATTTCAGCCATGGGAAGAAGGGCTTCAGAGCATCACTGACTATTTTCTAGCTATTGCCTATTCATACTTGCACTGTCAGCAATTCATTCTCTGTTTTAGCTATGCATAGCGCTTCAAAGACTTAGGAAAACCACTCTTTGGACTTTTTCTCAGAAACACCCGCTTTTCCGTCCATGGAAAACCACGATGCATTATCCCTCCAATACTTCTTCCTCGCCTTCTTCAGATACTATCTCAGAGGGCTCTCTCTCATGAGCGCCGATGCAGGTGTAAGGCTTCCAGCAGGCGTGCTCGTAATTCCTGCTCTGTATCCTGGACTAGAAAAGATAGATCTGGCTGGTGTAGCTGGTATGCCGTTCGCTCCTATTTCAGGAGTATTCCTTCCACTTGGTACAGCACTTCCCGTCAGCATAGCATCCCCAAAACTGATACCGCTGCTTTTGCTTGGTGGCTTCCAGCCGAATCGACTACCTTTTCGATAAATATCTTCGATCATCTGCTCTGCTATGCCTGCGTCTTCATATTCTTGAAACTTCCGCCAGAGCCGGAGTGCCATGCACGCGTCTTCGATGCTGTCATGACCATCGATCTGCCCATCTTCTGCAGGGTCTTCTTGGATGTATTCCTTGAAAACTGCCCACGCGAGATACTTCAGTGAGAATCGTCGGTTCTTCCCTGGTAGGAGGTAGAGATTCTGTGTGTCGATTGTTTGTGCCTTAGGAACGTGGATGTTGATTTTGCGGAAATCGTTTGCGAGGCCGTGACCGACAAATACACAGCCCAGGTTGAGCAGTAGCCAGAGCTTCTTGTATGCTACCTTCAAAGGCACAAGGTTATGACGTGACATCCGAACATCGAGATCTCCCGGTTTAATACCTGAATATTGTGTTTTGTAGTCCACGATCGTGTCAAAGACGGTGATGTAGTCGTCAATGAATGGCTTGGCTTCATCGTGTCCCTCGCCTCGCAGAACACTGACTCGTGCTAACCCATTCCTTGCTGGACGGATAGTCTCGTGTGAACCATCTGCCTTGACATCAATCTCCGCACGTTCGAGTTCGACAAATTCGCTGTCCAAGGCAACCACTGTACCGGGTCTAGGCTTCTCTTTCTCGGCAAGGATCACACATCCCGGGATTCCCGCAATGCCGTTGATCGCATATTCAGAGTGTAGTAGCGAGATATCCATATTACTCTTCCAGGATGCGTCAATTTTACCATGAGCTGTTTTGACCTGGTATGCAAGGATACAAGGCTGTTTCCAGCTGCGGGCGAAGCTCAGAGCCTCCCTGGGGTCAACTGTAGACACTAAAAAGTCGTTGAACAGGTGCCAATCAGCGCTCCATCTGTTTCGATTACTGCTATTTTTGGAAGAGATGTCAACATTGATGAGACTCACCAAGTGAGGCTGCTGCCGCTCAGTGGTGTCAATATCCGCAACACAACCAACCAATTCGTACACTATGATGTTCGATGCTTTATTGCGAAGCTGCGTGGCCAGCTCCGTACCTTCGAAGACGTATATGCCCCTATTCTGCATCATGATACCGATTTCGGAAGGTAGCCAGCCTGGAGTCTCCCATAAGGATTGCATGGCAGGATTACTAACCGCAGTATTCAACATCATTACGAACGGAAGATGCTGTATCGATTTTCGAGTGGCTAGCTGTTGATATCTTCTGCACTTGTTGCAGAACCCACGATGTTTGACTTCTCGCTCCATTGTCATCTTCAGGATAGTGCTAAACTTGAACAGATGGCTTCGAGCACCGAGTTTCGGATCTGTGTTAGGATATAGCATGTCATGAACGTATAGACTTCCATGCTTGGTCGTTACACCTCCACAATGCAAACATCTGATCGCTTCTAGTGCTCCCATTGACAGAATCTCATCAATACCATCAGATGATCCAGCCATCGAAGCATAGTCATGAGAGATCTGTTTCATTAGGAACCTATTGACCGACTGTATTGTGTTTGATAATGTCACACGATTTGCCAGTGCTGCATTCTCAAGGAGGTTCAAGCTTCGAGCCTCCCCAAGAGATCCAAAAGCATGCAATAAATTTGTGGCCTGACAGTTTTGACCGCCAGCTTTCTCGAGCATATCAAATAGAAATCCCATTTCGCATAACATACAATTCGCTTTGACACATGCGGTTGCTGCATGGTGGATTGCTAGATTCCGAATCAGGGGGACAAATCTGTATAATTGAAGAAGAGCATTGAGGAAAGAATTCTTGATGTGAGTCTCCAAACCTGAATACTCCGTTCTGTTGTAGAACTGAAAGTCGAAATCGTCCACCCCGAATCTGCTATACTTGATCTCGACGTTGCTGTATTTCAACATCTTCTCTTGTTCCGTCTGGGCTCGACCGTCCAGCAGCAATCCTGCCATTGCCGCAGTGGCGCCATCGACTTGGTTGAGTGTGTCGCCTTCTAAGGACTCTTTAGCTTTTTCACTCAGGAACTTTGGTGCAGTGATGGAGGCTGGGATGGAGTCGAGTCGAGTATTTTCCACCTGGTATCTTCGTAGTTTGCGTGGATTGATATGTGGCCCATAATGACCTAATTCTGCAATATGAAGAGATGATACAAAAGCAGGGTCGGGCACGCTGGGGGGAGTGCCGACATCGAACGTCATGTGACTAGGCCATGCAGAGAGCAGCCTTTCAGAGTAATAGGGCATTCCAATTGTATTCAGAGGCTGATCTTGCCAGTCCAGCGAGGGCAGATTTCGTGGGAGTGGTTGCCCAAACTCAGTCTCTTTACTTACATCGTTGAATTTTACTTTGGTTGGTGAGCCCCATAGATAAAGTAGACCACTGAGATCGTTTGCAACGAGTGCGTCACCAGAAGATGCAATCTCCATACCCAGCATGAACTGCACGTTTGCTTGCCTAAGCATGACGTTCACAGGGTTCATGAGGTCGATGACTTGCATTTGACCGGTGTTTGAAGCAACAAAGCTTGTTGTTGACAACTTCGGATGCAAGCGCACGTAAGCAGCACCCGCGTGAAATGGTATGGGAGGGAGAGGTTTCAAGTTTTTGAGGTCGTACACGTTTGCTAGTGGGTCAACCATTGGAGCTCCCATTTGACGAACAGAAAAGCCACATGTAACAAGATAGTCGTGACGAGCATCCATGTCGCTGACCGCCCCGGCGTGGGCTTTCCAGCTCTGCAGTAATCGATAGTCAACAGCATTGAGGACATGAACCACTCCATTATCAGTGGCGGCGCAGATATAGCGACACTTCTTCATTAGAGTATACCTAGCTTGGGCAGGATATTGCGAGACGATCGTGCCTTTCTCGACGTTAATGATCAGGAATACATTCTGACTACCGGCGACCATAAGGTGGTTGGGGTTTGCTGTAAAGGCCATGCACCTTAGCTCGGTCATGGACGGATGGGATAGGTGCCATTGCGTGAGGCCCCTTCTATTAATAAGATGCACACTCTTGCTGGAGATGGACAGAATCCCTCGATCACACGTAAGGAGCTGTTTGACAGCACCTTCCTGTATGTGTGCCTTGATTGAAGTGTAGCGCTGAAGTTCTGGACCATGGTAGGAGACAATTCGGCCCTGATTGGATTAGTAAAGACTTACATACTGAATTCGAGGAGACTGACTTGGTCTGTTCCTATCCATAAGAGTTCTTGTTGGTCATCAAAAACTACGGCAGTAGCAGGGGATTGCACTGCGAGGGGACCTGAGGTTGGTACCGCGATGCGGGTGATTTCATCCCAATCTGCCTCCATAGGCTATGCACTTTCTCAATCGTGTCATCTGGCGAAGACGACGACCGAGTTATGCTTGCAGGGCTCTGCTGGGTGCCATGGTCAGATAAGGTTGCCATAAAAGAATGACAAGGAAACAAATATGATATATGTGGCTTATTGAATTTGTGTGAGAAGGAAATACTGAGCGTTGATTGTCGCTTCCGGACCTCTGTCACGTTCCATCTTTAGTTCAGTAGATTTATCACGATCCAGTTCAAACTGGCGTTGACCAGCTTTCCGACAACCAACAAGAAGTTGAACTTATGTGTGAACAAAAGCACGCGTTTCTGATTCTATGAGAAACCACTGTGGACCGTATTGATGCACTCACAAACCTGATATCTTGCTGTGATCTCGTTTTGACGACGCGTCGTCCTCTTCCGCCTTGAACTACTGACATTACCTTGTCTAGCAGTCTCGAATAGCCCGATCTCAAACCTTCACGTATCGTTCCAACACTCATCGACGTAATCCGAAGTCAGTAATTGTACAACATTTGCCGCGATGGCCAGCTACGAAAGTATGGAGATACTTCAACAGTCACAATTTAGAGATTTACTAACATACTATTCAGCCGAACACGCGAGTGATGCTCCTCGAAATGACCAAAGTCGCCGACCAGACATGTCGTCCCTCTATAGCCTAATAGCCGAGATCACTCCTGAGCGGCCTGAGCAACGTACGCGCCAGCATGCCGTCCCAGTCCCCGGCGACGTCTCAGCAGCATTCCGAGGACTAGCTGAAGCATTTCAAATCATGCAAAGAGACAATGATAACGCAGATCCGGATTTGTTACAGGAGCTCATCTCTAATTTGCTCTCAACCGCGGAACGGCCGCCGACCGAGGTGAAAGGTGTGGACGAGGAATACATTGCAAAGCTGGAAAGAGTGAACGTCAAGAAGGTAAAGAAGGACGCAGAATGCCCTATCTGCGGAAACGAGTACTCGGAAGACCCTTATCCATTGCTTGTGAGATTACCGTGCCACGTCTCTCACATCTTCGATTTGGAATGCATAAGACCATGGTTACTGCTGAATGGGACATGTCCTCTTGATCGGGTAGACTTAGCAAAAAAAGAGCGGGAAAGGAAGCAGAAGCAGCTAGAAGAGATTAAAAAGAATGCAGCTGCTGATGACGAGGAGGAAGAGTGGGATGGTTTATATGGTTGACCAGCTATCAATGAACGACAGCAACGAAGATTAGGACCATCGAGCATTAACACCACCATATCCTCAAAACCTCCAACTTCATCTAAAATTGATTGCAATTGAGGCACATTACATGAGAGACAAGTGAAGTGCAACGTCTGCCCAACTAGATCTGATATTGAAGCCACAGATCAAGCTGTGAGATTGACGTGGAAACATGACTGACACATACTGTCCATGACTATCCGACATGATTGTTCCGTCAGGCCCTCTATCTAACTGCCGTTGCATCGATAATCGTGACCGAAAGCCACAGAATGCTCCGATCTCATCAATCTTCGCATTCCACAATCACAATCGAGCTGCCAGAACCCCTTCTCTAACCAACCCGTCAGACAATAGTGCAGAATCAATGATAGAATCAACGCTTACAGCGCAGTAACCAACTTCCCCTGGTTGCCCCCTTCAAACAACTTCAACCAAGTCCCCGGCACCTCCTCAAACTCAGTCTTCACAACCGTCTCATTCTCCTCCCCAATCTTCACCTTCCCTTCCTTAACCGCGCCCACCAACGTCCCAATAGTCTCCACCGCCTTAGGCAAATGATCAGTCACAATAAACCCCTTAATCTGCAACCTCATACTAATCACATTAAAGTAATTCTTCATCGGCAGCGCTGCCTCACCGTTGTACCCCGTAATAGCACCACAAGCAGCGATCCGGCCATAACGGGACATGTTTTCGAGCATGAGGTCTAAGATTTCGCCGCCGACGTTGTCGAAATAAACGTCGCAGCCGCCGGCGGATTTGACGGCGGATTTGAGCTCAGAAGCGAAGTCTTTGGATTTGTAATTGAGGCATTTATCTGCGCCGAGGGATTCGACCCATTTGCACTTCTCATCGGTGCCGGCTATGCCGATCACATTCGCTGCGCCGACGATGTGTTTGGCGATTTGGACGACCTAGTTAACACACCATTAGTCTCGAACCTCTTTAACAGCAGCATAGCCCAAAGACAACCAGCAAAGAATACCACGAATAAAACAACGAACATGAAACGTAGGATAAACAAAAACTCACCATACTCCCCGTCGCCCCAGCAGCCCCACTAACAACAACCTTATCCCCCTTCTGACACCCCACAACCTCAACAAGCCCATACCAAGCCGTCAACCCCGTCCCCCCCAGCGCTCCAAGATAGTGCGTCACACTCAACCCCCCCGGCAAATCCTGCACCACTCTAACCCCCGCCGCCGGATCCTTAACATCATAAACCCCATACTCCCTCCACCCCATATTCCCCTGCACAACATCGCCCTCCTTGAACCCATCGGCCTTGCTCGCGAGGACTTTACCTAAGCCGCGTGCGCGCATTGCTTCGCCGAGTTGCACGGGCGGGACGTACAAGCGTTCTGGGTCTATTACGTCTGGACCGGAAATCCAGCCGCGTTGGGCGGGGTCATTGCTTAGATAGAGTGTTTGGACGAGGATTTGGTTGTCGGTTAGGGAGGGGAGGGGCTTGGTTTCGAGGGTGAAGGTTGGGCTAGAGCCGGTGTAGGTTGGTTTGCTGGTTGGGTGGGTTGTTAGGGTCCATTGGCGGGTTGAGGTTGGGTGGGACATTTTGGGTGGTTGTTTGTATACTGGAAGAGGTTTTGGGGTGTGGAAGCAGTGAGGTTGATTGGTTGAATGGAATGAGCTCGAGGAGAGAAGCTTTGCGTCTTCTGGTGGCTTGTGAGTATATTGTCTCGACAGGTGAGGATTGGGAATAGTATATCAAGACTTTGAATTTTATAGCACCTCCTTTGGCACGTGTGATCCACGGATTGTCTAGTTGGAGCACATGGTCATAACTTACTATCTTTTTCGTCCAAGGTTGTAACTTTGCAGAACTCGTTTTTATTCGTCCTTCAAGGGATTCACTCTCAGCGGATGGGAAGGAATCATGAACTATGACAAACAATTACCCACAGCTCAGTATCCGTACCTGGATGAGCTTCTCGGTATGTTCTGGATATTGCTATGGACCACCTTGGTCAGCGTTCCACTGTAAATCAAAGGCCCCGCATGGTGTTGACGTTGCGTTCATATTTCGACCGAGCTCGGATCAATGTTGGTTTTTGGACTTTTACCGAGGCTGTTTATCAATTGTGCTAACATGCTCGCAAGAATCGCTGCTTGGAAATATCATCACTACGTGAAACGGAGCCAAAGATACAATGGATGGCAGCAATAGAAAATTTGAAGCGGATTGTCTGAATGGTATTTTGCTTATTCAGGTGCCTGTTGATGCTGCTCGCGTGTCAAGACAGCCTGGTGTTGAGCTTCTTACACATGCGACTTCGCAAGGTCATTGGACACCAGTCAATACTCAAAATCATCGTCAATGCCTCCTTTGGATGTGTGCTCCTTGTTGACCACCTCCTGGTTCCTGTACATTTCTGCAATAGCACTCACGGTTGTTGCATCCTCAGGCTTCTTGTCATCTCTTCTGTGAATAAACCTTGGGAATCTCAAACTAATGCCTTTTTGCCCACCCATCTGAGCAATAGCAGCCCGATATCGTGGACTCAGGGTCAAATCAGCGGTCTTGACTTCCCAAACATATTTTGGCTCAAACCATACGTCTGGTTGGTCGTTTTTGACAGTAGAGTGATTGTAGAACGGCTTTGGCCGTTCAATCACAATCTCACTGAGCTCGTTGTAAAGTTCTTCAAGGAGAACTTCGCTGAATCCTGTGCCGATATTGCAGACCGTTTCAAAGTTTTGAGTACCAGGATTGTAGGCTGCGAGTAGAAATGCACCATACCAATTTGTGCGCTTACCTTTGCCATAGTATGCACCGAGTACTACCAGATCGATTGAGTCTCCAACCCCTGACAGGTAATCTTTCTTGACTTTGAGCCAATTCCAGGATCGTTTGGATGGTTCATATCCCGACTCATCCGTGTCAAGCATTTTTACCATTAGACCTTCACACGAAGCCTTGACAGAATCGTCGAGGAGAACTTGAATTTCCTCGATATCTTTAGTGTCGCCGTATTGAGCAAAAGCGAACTCTCCCTCGACTGGTTGAAAGGCTTCGTGAAGTAGTTCCCTTCTTTCTCGCAGTGGCTTCTTGACCAATGCTTCTCCATTGTAGAACAGGAAATCGAATGCGAAGACGCAGACTTTGACTGTAATATCAGATGTTTTGACGTCTTTTCGTTTTCGAGTCATTAACTGTTGGAAAGGCAACACTTTCTTGCCCTTGGGATCCCAAGCCACTGCTTCGCAGTCCAGCACGAAACTTTTCGTTTCTGGCTTAATCCAGGTGTTGAGCTTCTCGAGAATATCTGGATACTTTTTGGAGAGGTCCTCAGAATTCCTTGAAAAGACGGATGCGAGGCCCTTGAATGCCTTCGGATCTTTACCCAAACTTTCTTTGGCTGCGGGAAACTCGGATAGTGCTTCAGGAGCTACATAATGAATCTGTGCCCTTTCGCCATCATATTTGTACTCGCATGTAAAGTCCTTGCCCTCGAACCGGTCAAGTACTTCTGTAATGGATTTTGTTGGTTTAGCTAGCATAGGCTTCAGGGGCACTCCGGGCTGAAGTTTGCAGTTGTCGTGTAAATTCAGTACTCCATGTTCAAGCATAGCAGGAATAATCACCTCATACGAAGGCAATTCACTGTAGACAGTCTTGAGCGCTGCCTCGCCTTTGGCGAGCTGTTCCGTGCTGACGGCTTTGCCTTTTTGTGCAGCTTCGTGAGTGACGATTGCCTGTGCGAGCGCGATAATGACAGTCCTCTCAGCAAGCCCAAGTCGAAGCTTGCCCTCCAAGAAACGAACTATGAACTTCGCCTCGGATGGTCCGCCCTTGTCTTTGGTAATGTCGACAATCTTGCTTGCTGACGATACATCAGCGGAAGCCATGATCTTGTTGATGGCACGGACTTTCTGATCTTGGGATCCATGGCCTTCCATTTTCGCGATCTCTAAGAGACCTTGATGTACGCCACGAACCGTCAATGGTTTTGGCTTGAACATTTGTCCTTGCTTCGATTTGCTCTTCGCCGCCACCAAACCAAGATCTCCTATTTTTCGATGGTCTTCTTTGATTACTTGTAACGATCGACCAGAACTCTCACCAATAGCTTTCATAATCAATGATTCACCGATGCCAAGCTCAATGCCAGCATAATCGGCAGCCAATTTGTTCAGCATAAGCTGAATTGTCGGTAGTAAATCAGTCGGCGTTAGTCGAAGTACTTGTTGTAGGAATTGGGAGCAGTAAGCAGTGATCTGCAATCGTTTCGTAGTGAGTTCGATAAGCGAAAAGGTTGTACAGAGCGCAGCATATGGTACTGGATCACCTGCTTTCCAGTCAGGATATGGGTCTTTGCCAACGCTCTTCAATGTGGCCTGTAGTTTCGCAACTTGTTTCTTATCGACTGTTTTCCCTTCCTCTTCACTCAAGGACTCGTCTTCTTCAGCGTCCGAGGCTGACTGTTCCCTATCATCGTCTTCAACAGATCTTTCCGTTGATACTAGAGGAGGGACTTTCGATTTCTTGGATGGGGATTTTGGGGTTGCTTTAGTTTGAGTTTCTGATGCCTTCGTTTTAGGTGAGTCTTTCTTCCTCCTCTTCGATACAGGCTTCACATCTTCGTCGTCTTCTTCGGGGTCTGATGAGCGTTCGTGCTTTTTGGTCTCTCGATCTGGAACATCGTCGTCTGACTGGAGTTTTGCCTTTGAAGTTCCATTCTGTGCAGAGCTTGCTTCCTTCGCTTCCACGTCTGATCCTGCTTCTTCGTTGTCAATTTCAGGTTTCTTTCCCTGGACCGCCTTCTTAGGAGATCTCTTGGTGTCGCTCTTGCCATTAAACGAGAGCGTAGATTGCTGAGCACTAGACTTGTCGATGGACTTGTTTCCAACAAATTTCCTACGCAAAAATCAACAACAAATCATTATGTTTGAGGACCGAGAACATACTTCAGTGTGGATTGCCGGCCCTGCGCCATGTTTAAGCTTGAAAATTCTTGATACCCGGGAATGGTATTGTTGATCCTGTGTGAAATGCGGCCTCCCGCAGTGAACCATGGGCAGTGTGATACAATTTGAGCAGGGCCAAGACAAGATAACGAAGAAGAGAAGATGTGTCGACAGTGTCGTCTACAGACTTGAGCGGCTAAAGTCATGTGCCAAAGATGAGTGTTGTGTTCAGTAATTCTGGTGGACTGGAGTTAGTTATTAAAACGCTTTCCACGACGTCGCGTCTTACACGCGTAAATTGACTCGTTACGTGATGACCTCATTCTGCCTGTTCAGCCTGATGTACTCAGGCATTCCTAGGTAGAGAAATAGAGACCGCACCCTACAATGAATTCTCTGATTTGACGTTGAGATAAGACTCCGGAGAGAGAATATCGCGTTGCGTACTTGATTATATACTATAGCAACAACCTTGACCGCCCAATATGCTAGATACATATATACAGTCTTAATCATAGGCTTTTGATGTTCAACTTCGGAACCAGTCCGATATCATGTTGTGGTATCCTGTTCATGCGGTATGATCATACATGATTATCACTGTATTCAATAAGGCAAGTACAGGGTGAGTGCAGAATAGTAGGACGGAGGAGTATGATCCATGGTACCTCTCCCATAAGAACCAATAGAGCGACTTGATCGGCAATAGTTTGACTGCGTCTGGGCACTTGCGGTATACCAGTCGCTCACCCGTTTTTGTGGAAGCTTTCTGGCTTGAGGCTTCAATATCTATTTTGCTGTACTGCGTATTCAAGAAAAGCGTGTCAGGAAGATAAAACCGACGATTGGACGCGAATGAGTGCTGTGTACCAGATCTTAGAAAACTGTGTCAGAAAAATCAGGACCTCTACAAAACAAATGCGAGCTCGAGGAAGCGTGATCACGACTTCACACCATACAGACACAGGGTCGGTCAGTTTGTTGGAGTATCAATTGAATTATGTAAGTATTCTCTTCGTGAAAAGCCTAATACATGGGGGCTCAAGCTAATCGAATGTTCTTCCATTTCTATTAGCCGTAGACCGTTACACCGTAGATTCGATTCATCAATATGAGAATCTCGCTCAAGCCGTTTCGCCTATATTGGTACTGGAAGTCGACCACCATTCAGTCTCTGACAGCTCAACTGTGCCGAACTGGCTATGCTGGGTATCGAGTCGTAAAACGAATTAATTGCACAATGTTGGGTATCATATGTATGGGTGAAATTGGAAAAGTCAATCTGCTTACAGAAGCATGACAGCGGCAAGACCAGCAAGACCAGCCAAGCCGTGAGCGGGAATAGTCACAGCAGCACCAGCAGCTTTCGTGGCTGTAGCTGTCTGTGTGGCTGTAGTTTGGGCGGCGCTGCTGGCTGAAGAGGCTTTAGAGGAAGCTCCACTCGATGCACTAGAAGCACCCGATGAGGCTGCACTAGATGCACTGGATGCACCAGATGAGGCTGACTTGGAGGCACTAGATGCACCAGATGAAGCACCGCTGGATGCGCTCGAGGCACCAGAAGAAGCAGCTCCAGCTCCCGAAGAAGCACCGCTGCTAGCCGACGCGGCAGCTCCGCTAATGATACTGGTACTGAGGGTACTGACAATGTTACTGCCACCGCTGTTGATTGTGGTCAAGATTGGGACACCGAAGATAGTAACTGAGGAGCCGCTGACTGTGGCTGTCGCAACGGCGCTTCCACCAGATGAAATGGTAGAAACCAATGCTTCAGTCGAGACAGGAACAGAAGATGCAGCACCTGAAGCACCACTGCTGGCGGAGGAGGCACCGCTGTTAGCGATTGCACCAGTTCCGGTCACAGTGCTGGTACTGATAGTGCTGACAACGTTGCTACCGCCACTCGTGATCGTGGTTAGGATTGGGACACCAAAGACGGTAACTGATGAACCACTGACTGTAACTGTCGCAGCTGCACTTCCACCTGAAGAGACAGTAGAGACTAGAGGCGCGGTAGAGATAGGGATGGAGGACGCAGCATTTGAGGCACCACTGTTGGCGGCGGAGGAGGCACCACTGTTAGCCGGTGCGGCAGCTCCGGTGACAGTGCTGGTGCTGACGGTGCTGACGACGTTGCTGCCGCCAGTTGTAATTGTAGTCACGATCGGGACACCGAAAATAGTAACTGAAGAGCCGCTAACTGTGACTGTCGCAGCAGCACTTCCGCCTGATGTCACGGTAGAGACTAGGGGCGCAGTTGAGATGGTAATAGTCGAGACACCATTCGAACCACCACTGCTAGCAGCGCCGGCAGCAGAGAGGGCGTTAGCGCTAGCGACAGATGCTGCAGAGGACGCTGAGGCCGCGGCGACGCTAGATCCACTAGCACCAACGTTTGTAAACACAGTAGTGGCAGCATATGTCGAAGAGGGGTTGCCACCTGTAGCAGAAGCGGAAGCTGATAAATGTTAGGACACGGTTCTTCTCTTTGTTTGATTACTGACCGGCAAGGGCAGAGCAGTAGCTGTCAAGATATACGAAGGCTTGGTTGAGATCGGTTCCAGCAGGGCAGGATTGAGCACTGCAGTCTCGGACACCATAACCAAAGTCGGGCTTTGTGCAGAGGCAAGCGGCGTCATTAGCACCACTGCATCCTAGCGACGGGGCCAGAGCGTGCATATTCGAGATACAGTTGTCCTGATAATGTGTTAGCAGATGCACAGACCAGATTCATCGAGACGCAGTATCAACTTACAACGCAGGCGACGTTGGTCTGGGCCATAATGGCGCCAAACAGAGCTGTTGCCGCAATGAAGGTCTTCATCTTGCTTTCTGAAGGTCGAGGGAATAGGGTTCAGAGGTATTGGATATGATACTGGAGTAAACCTAGGTGGCTAGAGGGCGTGGAGCGAGTAAAGAGAGCGAGCGAGTGCTTTGGCCGTGGATTGTGTGAACAGTGCTGAAGAGGAGGAGTTTACGAGGATGTGAGTGAAGGACTTTGATAGATTAATACTAGGTCCAGGTATTCTGATGGCAGGTGCGTTTGGCGCTAATTAATGGCTTCTATCCACATTAGGTCATAGCTTGGCTCACAGCAAGAACCAAGCCAACACACTTTTCACTTCTCTCGCCAGTGCTAGTACCCGCACGGGGTTGGTCATCTTAGTCCCTCTTCGTTGTCCAGCGAGGACATCAATTGCAGAGAGAAGGACCGGGCGAGTGAGCACGCTAGCACTAATAGCTGCAAGTCAAATCTTGGATGGCGCAGAAAGCGCCGATAGTGCAGGGGTGGCTGTCCACGTTCGGTTACCAGGATCTCACCTCTGTTCCGCCTATCAATTGCCTCATCGTTGGCATTGATCTTTCTACTACCGCCGATACCAGAGATTGCCGCCCCTTCCATCATGCACCTCCAGCTGTCATCAACATAACAGACACAAATTGCGGCAGACATACTGTAACGTGGCACAACAGATGGGTAAAGATTACTCACCAGCCACTTTCAAAGGCACAGTGTGGCAAGTGAGCCAGCCACTCGCATTATGGATACTCGACTACCTCGGCCAGTAGAAAAAGAGCCAGGCAGGGGTCGTGTGCAAACCACGGCAAGGTTGGGTATGAGCCACAGCGAGTCTGGCCGGCTACGAGCAAAATGTTTGGAGTTCCTGCATCCCACAAATCCAAGCTTTTCGGTAACACCACTGGCTTGCGTGGCTGCAAACATGACCTCAAACCAAGGCAAACCAAAGTGATTGGCATGGTGACGACAAATGATTGGGACACCCGGCCATTCCAACCTTTCACATCAGCCCGCGTAACGGCCACAACGACGTCGTGCAGTTTCTCTTCTCAACAAGATAGACCTGTGGAAAAGATCTCGACATCAACAACTCCACGATGATGCAAGTCCTGGCTATTGCGTTGAACACAACCTTGAAAACTTACATCGTCAGAAACTCCCATCCTCAATGCGCAGGGACTGGACTTCCGACCACCACAAGAGCAAACGTTCCCCACTCCGTGGCTCAGGCACTATCCGCATCCAACTTTCACAAACACTGCAGTGTGATGTCAATGTTTACAAAACCTGCAGGTCACGGTATTTGACGTCGAGAATCGAGCTTTGCTGTACAGTACACGCATACATGTGACCGACAGCCTGCAAATCGCCATTCATACATATTGTAACCATTATCTCAATACACTGTCCCAGCACTCTTACCTCCTGTCTGGAAGAGAACTTACTGTAAAGTATCTCGTAGAGAACATTCAAAGCTATAGAAATTGGTCTTTATCGGCGTGTCTTGGTCTGCGACCACTTAGATTGCGCTGCTGTGGCTTGTGCAAGTCAAATTTTGATTTTCATTCGGTTGTGGCTGTGCAGCATCCCTTCCATTCACTGCATGCCCCTCCAATTTTATTTCACATTGGTTTGGTCGAGTCAAGAACGTGTTGGTTGTTCAGGACTAGAGTACCTTTGCTCACTAGAATACAGCTGAAACAATCCGCATACCTTTTCTAAAAGTGGCAGCTGACAAGTCATGGCAGACACCTGCGGCAGCAATTCCAGATCGACCCTATGATATTCACGCTCTCAGAAGCGGTCACAGCTAACAGCTCAAATCTCCGAAGGTCTTGTTCACGGTGCTCGAGCTGTGACGAGATGAGCTAGTTCCTTACGATGACTTCCGGTCGACAACAATGAAATCGTTGTTGAGGCTGCCCAACAGCATGACAGCAGTAACAACGTTCTTCCGTGACTGGCACCCAAGGATGGTCTGAATTCGACATTAGTATACAACTACTCCTATCAAGCTATCAACTTCATGCGCTCCTTGCATGCAAGAAAGTTAATACAATCTGCCAAGGGATAGATAACCTGTGGCACAATTGACGTGGTCTAATGTTCACGCCATCAAAACTCTTGATGGTAGTCTGTTTTACCATTGTTGTAATTGATCTCGGTAAACAGGCCAGAGATTGCGCTGATTATTCCATGAACGAGGCCATCAGAATGGCAGAGCAAAGCAAGTAAGTGCACAGGCTTCAACTTTTGCTTGCAACCCATTATTTTAGCAGTTGCTATCACACACCTTGGTGCTTGTTTTGTGAACATAGCTTAATTCATGCTATAGTACCATACAATAGCCCTACTGTAGGTACCTACCTAGGTAAGCTAGCATAGTGAGTATTGATGCCCTAGCTCCTTTATTTTGCGGGGAATTCAGCCATTTCGGCTGTCACAGCTGTATCACACGAGAACAATCTGCATTACTTCAATACTTGAACTATCTTGCTACCAATTTCGAAGCTCAGCCTTGAAAGGAAGCTCATCAACTTGTATTCGACAAGACCTCGCATTAAATTGCTTTTTGCTATATCCTGAGCATACGTGGTAATTATCAAACAGGAATATTGGAAGCTTGTTCTTAATAGTGCTTTGAATTGGTACTTACCAAGCCGGCAGCTTCGATGATAGCTGTATCTACGACATCAAGGAGCCGTGACCAATATTGCTGTGGCACGGGATGTGGCATTTCGTGGTTACAGCATAGTTCTCGTAACTGAACCCAAGCCTCTGGGCAGCAGGACGACAGGACCTCTCTGCGCGATATGTCACGATTGAAAGTAGCGGAAGCAATAAGTTTGCAAACCATCGAGATATCAACTATCACGTGTATAGTGTCGTTGGGATCTGATCCCTCACAGATCTGACACAGTGCTGCTAATGATACCTGAGGCTTTACCGCAAAGCGAAGATATGTTGGTGGATACGGCCTATACCGCTAAAGCATATCGCAAATACCACTGGTACTTTCATGGGATTACATACGGCACCTCTATTGCAACAAGGAACACACACAAATCACAAAACAGTGCGCACTACTATTCAAGACGCTGTTCTTCAGTTCAGCCCTGGCTCAAGGTTGCGATCTACTCTCTATTCTTCTGCCATGAAATTCTTTAGTAGGAGACGGTCGGTATTTTACCAGCCAATATACTCATCACTGTTCAGACAACTCCAAAGTGGTTGCCCCATTCTTTTGTCTTTCCTTGTCTTGTTACAATACCATCAGATGTGCGGAAGGTTGGTAGTATCATTTGACTGTCCGTCCGCGAGCAACCAAACACTCGATGTCATCTAGTACTTCCCAAGGCTCTCATTCATCCTCCCAACGAGGTCTTGAGTTGTCGTAACTCCCTGAACCTCGATTCGTCAAGATATAGCCAGTTGATCACAGATTAATCTCAATCCCCCGTCTTTCATCCAGAGTTATATGTCACATTGGAGGCCATGTCAAACACCGCAATGCTCTATCCTGTGTAGTACATTATTACTCATCTCCAAGATACGATGCTCTCCTCGCTTTCAGCATCACACATATCACGGGCACGTATCGAGAAGACATACCCACCCCGAGCACTATCTCTTTCAGGACAAGCAACAGACCCATCCTCAACCAGAGCACACTACAAATGCATCAAGTACACATGATGAGAAGTGGTTGATCCTCAGTCCACCCAATCACTAAGAAATATCTACAGCCTTACTGTAGGTACTTCACACACCCCTCCGTCCATGATGGAAGTAGTATGCGAGTACTCCCCTCCTGATTCTGTCAGCACCCTCCAGCTACCATTGCCATTCCCAAGAAGCAGAAAGAGTTAGAACCAGTTATCACATCAGAAATGACAGACTTCCGTCACTGCAGTCACACTACAGTACAGCATTTACCTGGCAATCTGAACTACGCCCATGTCTGCTTACACTCGTACGGCTGTGGAGATGTGCCATGCTCATCACACATCTCGATCGATCTGACACTATATACGCAACTCAATAACGCTGCTGGGGAGTATGCTATGTAAGGGGGTGGTGATTGAAGATCTAGTTGGGTTATGATGGCGGATGGTGGAAGGGGATATCGATCGTGGATTGGGACACGATGAATGGAGGGGTGGAGAAGAATGGGAGGAGGACGATATGGAAATTGATGTTTGAGTCAGTTAGGCTTGCAATTCTATGTTGGCTTGCTTGGTGTGAGCCAGGAAAGGACAGAACAGGATGGGACGGGATTGGCAGGGGATAGTATGGAAGGTATGCAGGATGGAATGGAAGCAACAAGAGAGAAGGATTGCCTGATTAGGCGATGAATTGAGATAGGTGGGCGAGACGCCATAAGGAGTGCTGAGATAGTGTGTTAATGTCTTGATATACGTTGGAGTTCTGGGAGTCAGCTCGTTTAGCTACGTACCTACATAGCGAGCTTAGGTTGGCAAGTAGCAGGCACAGTGCAACAATTCAATTTTTATTCATCAGCTTACAGTACAACGCCAATTTCACCACACCCAAACCTGAAAGGAACGGACGACAAGGCCAAAGCCGACTTTTCCATCAGTGGGTATCGTGCACACATTTCTCCTCCATGTTTGTTTATGGGTAACTGCAATACCGCACTGCATGTATCTATGCCTTCTCCCTCCTCTTCACCCGAATAGTCTTCGTCATCGGTGCAACATTAAATGGGCCGGCCCACATCCGATCGGGCCGCTTCGGGAGGAACTCGATGTCATAGTTCTGAATGATATAAGCGAATATCAGCTTCATCTGATCCGAAGCAAAGAAGCGGCCAGGACAAGCGGAGCGACCGTGGCCGAAAGACGTGAATTTGAACGAGGTGTTGGCGAATGCGGTGGGCTTGACAGTCGCGTCGGGTGAAGTGTTATTCAAGGCTTCGGGGTTGACTGTTTCGGTGGAGGAAGTCTGCTCGACTTTGGAATTGAATCTGAAAGCATCGTACTCAGTTGGGTTATCGTAGTTGGCTGGGTTTTCGTGGATGGCGACTGAGGGGATGGCGACGGTTGAGCCTTCGGGGAGATAGGTGTTGCTAATTGGGGTGGTGAGACCTCCTTTTGCACCAACATAGCGTCCACTACCGAAGGCGACGACAGGAGCGAGACGTAGGGATTCTCGGAAGGCGCTGTCGAGGGTAGTGAGTTGGCTTAGAGCTCGCTTTGTCCAGGTGTTGTCGTTGGTGGAAAGGACCTCGTTGATGTTTTGTCGGATGCTGGCAACGATTGCCTCGGAGTTTGGTTGCGAGACGATATCGTACAATGCGTCTGTGCTGCTACCAGAGATGGGATACATCGTGACAAATTGGAGGATGATAAGACGTTGAGTGATGATGTACGGATCGCGATCGAAGGCTCTACCAGACTTCAATGCTGCATCGATGAGCCAATTAAGACAGTTTTCAGTACTTCGTGAGTTCTTCAAGGCCTTCTCGGCATCTGGACCGTGACCACTAAGCTCTGCCATACGTCGTTGAACTTCCGGCTTCACAAATTTAGCGATGGTCCGTCGATGGCGTTGGTTAGCGATCGTAATCAACGGTGTGAACAGAGGTTGTAAAGGTTTAGGGACGTGACGTATCGCGATCGAGCAGGGGAACAGCGTCGATGCATAGGATAGGCAACTGTGGATAAACTTCTGATCTCTGCACAGAGGAAAGCCCACGAAAACACGGTTGCTCCCTCTAGCAACGATTTGCAACAACGTGCTGTTTGGATTGACTTCTTTCCAGTTGTTTGTATCCATACCCCACTGTTCATCTATGGCAGTTTTGAGCTCATCGAACATTTCCGTGGTAAGAGCAGCCAATTTTCGAGACAACTCCCGTGTGACTATGTCCCTAACAATTGGGGCGTGTAACATGAACGGCTCTCCGATGGTTGCCTCGGCTTGTAGTTCGTTGTTGAGGTTGATTGTGTCGTCGAGTGCTTCATCGGACTGGTCGATGAGCCAGTTATATTCGTTTGGGGGAATGACAATGTGGTCACCCAATGCCGACGGAACGAAACATGCCTTCCCTTGAGACCAGTACTGATGGCTGTCAGTCTCCATAATCATGTTGATGGCGAATACTCACTTTCTCAGCTATTGCTGTATGATTTCTCCTCAAGAAGAGCACATTGGTGAAGCGGCATTTGATCAGTGCCCACCATGACGGGCTCTCAGCGCCAACCCAAGGAAGGTGGCTGTATTTGACAGCAACTCGTCTTGCTTCAATCACTGTATAAATGAAAACACATATGAAGACGCCAGCTACGAGAACAGGAATGTAGAGCAACATTCTGAAGGACTTGTGTGGGCAATCTGAATAGCTTTCCCACCTTCTGTGCTTGATCTGAGGAGTTAAGAGTCAGGCTGCAGGTCGATCACCTTATCTAGAGCCTACGACGCTAATATGTTGTTTCATGCTGCCACATGTGGCAGGTGTGACCAGAGTCTATTCAGTCATCCACAGTATACGTGGTGCAGTAAGAATCGCGAAGGCCGACAGAAGGTTGGGACTTTGTTTTAGCCGACGTGATAGACCAATCTGCGGCGAACAAGCAAATCCTTGCTAACTACCGAACTCTGGGTTCATCCTGTCACGTCGGTGGATTGTGACGCTGTTCTCATGCACCTTGCTGGATGTGTACAACTATCTTGCCCGCATGGTCGATTGACTTCAGGTCGGCCAGAAATTGAGCCAAAAGACGGACAACACGTATTGTATGCTCAATATAAAGCGCGGCCGCATGTCGTTAACCGCTACTCCTCCGATTCGACGAATCAAAAGCGTTTTGAGACGCGTGCCAAGACTAGAGCTAGTCCAAATCTGGAAGTCGAAGCAGCATCCGGACCGCTGCGCGTCAAGCCGAGGAGGCAGTTCCCTGAAGGCTCAGGAGTTCGTGAAGTCAATGTCTCACTCGGCTGGAAGTGCTGCGACGTTGCTGACAGATGGCAGTGCTCTGGGACGACCGGCAGATCGTGTTGCTGCAGTAGATCGCCCACCAACCCTTACACACGGCCCAGTGCCGTCACTGCCAGCGCATACATCCTGGAAGAGTGTAGTTCATGTGGAGGCTGCATTGGAGCCATCGGTGTCATCACCATGGACACAATCTTCAGGTTCGGTAGTACACGTGTTATGCAAGCCTCCTGGCTCGATATCTTGATAGCCACTCGTTCTCCTCCTTTCGAGTTTCACAGCAGAGATCTCGCACCGAGGTTGGGACTGTTCACTCTGTGAATGCTTGCAAACACATATGACAGCCTTGACCGCAGTGGCCTCAATCATGCCAGCTCACGCAAGCAGAACAGAGATTACCTATGCCCTCCGGGGTCAATCACTTCAACTACCAGACTTTGAGCAGATATACCATGACTGGCCCGTTTCTGTCAGTCCTCACATGGACTGGCTGAAGTGTCAAGTCGACAACCGTATCCGGTGGCTCCTGTCGCAAGTACCGTCCTCTGGAGTCAAAGATCAGAGACGAAAACAAAAGGGACTTGAGGGTATCGATGTTGGCTATCTAGTCTCCTCATGGTGGCCCGAGGCTGCTCCAGAAGTGCTCTGCACTCTAGCGTACTGTGCTCTCTGGCTTTTCATGTGGGATGATGAGATCGATGGCATGAACGCTAATCTCGGAAGCGACCTGGAAGCAGCTCAACAGTATCGTGACGACACTTTGAGGTATGTGTTCGAGGAACTGGGCCTGGCAACGGTCGACTCGGCGCCCACCAACATGTTGATTACCAGCTTCTCAGACATTGCGGTGCCCTTATCAGTGAAGGACATAAAACAGCGCGAGAGATTCTATGAAGAGATTGAGTATTGGATCGAGGCAACGGAAGTCGAGCAGGTGCGACGGAGCGAGCCGAGTCTGCCAAGCCTCCATGAATATATGGAAGTTCGAATGGGAACGAGTGGAGTTCGTGTCTTATGTATTCTGTACGATATTCTTACTGGCCCGACACTTGATTCATGCCAGTATATGTTCTCG
>Ga0181469_100108_pt2 | contig 22954 bp, 14 predicted proteins | sample InSIn2SAF170_2_FD_119081 | JGI IMG/M metagenome (GOLD analysis project Ga0181469, IMG submission 119081) | Clean room microbial communities from NASA Spacecraft Assembly Facility at Jet Propulsion Laboratory, Pasadena, California, USA -... ... | reverse complement strand
TCGAGCCCACGAATACTTCGTATTCCCAATCCCAGAGAACATTCCTTCTCATCAAGCCGCGCCGATGATGTGCGCCGGCTTGACGACTTACAGTCCCCTCGTGCGGGCGGGTACAGGTCCAGGTAAACAGGTTGCCATCGTTGGTCTAGGAGGTCTCGGCCACTTCGCTGTTATGTGGGCATCTGCCCTGGGCGCAGAAGTCACGGTGATCTCTCACTCAGAGGACAAGAAGGAGGATGCTTTGAAGCTTGGTGCCAAGCACTTTGTCTACAACGGCGACAAGGATTGGGCTAAGCCATTGGCATTCAAGTTCGACTTTGTGCTGAATACTGCCGACATGACACATACATTCGACCTCGACAACTACATTTCCATCCTCAAGGTCAATTGTCAGTTCCACCAGGTTGGTTTGCCTGACGAGCCTATCAAGGAGCTCAAGGCTCAGCAGTTTATGCCCAACGGCTCTTCGATTGGCGCTTCGCATCTCGGCTCTCGACCCGAGTGTTTGGCTATGTTGAAGTTGGCTTCCGAGCGAAACTTGGCCCCTATGATCGAGACCCTCGCCATCTCTGCAGATACCTGTGCAGAGGCGGTGGAGAGAGTCAAGCACAACAAGGTACACTACAGATTTACTCTGGTTGACTTTGACAAGCAGTTTGGCGCGTAAGACAGTGTGCCAATCACACGATGAAGTTACATAGCAAGAATAAGAATAATACATATTGACTTGTTGGCACACCATGATATATGACTTATCGCCTCATAAAACATTCAAACAACTTTCTCTTGAGTATTCACAACGTATTCTAGACATGTTCTTGTAGTGGTCGTTCTGTGTAGTGTCCTGACTAATTTCTCGTGGTCCAATTGCAATGCTAGTAATCTTATTGGTTTCTCAGAATTTAGTCGATCAGCTTGTCGATGTATGAGATTTTGCAGGCAGAACATGCCTACGCAGTGGTTGCGCTCTCATGACAAACCAGCACGCGGAAGAGAAAAGGTTGGTCAACAGTGAACGTCGAGATTACAAGCACTACTTCGGTGGGACTGTCTCTCAGCACAGTCGCCATGGTCAGCTAAACTAAAAATCAGAGTAGGAGGTCAAGAGAAAACATTTCGGTCAATCGCAAGCCAATATGCCCATCTCTTCATCATTGACATGGAACGTGCAATCACCTTTGATGCTGCCATGTACGGGCTTATTCGTGCTTCGTCCTTCTGATGTGTGGTAGTAATCTCTTCTTTAGAACCTCGCATGAAGCAAAGATAATAACGAAAAGATATTGTTTTGAGCCAAAAAATACGGCTATCAAACCCACGAATGAGTTTGAGTAGGACCTGCTGCCCCGATGTGCAATGGAGAGCATTTCTTACAGAGAAGTACCTTCTTGATCGTACTCTCTTAACCAAGGTAAGTATGAAGAGCGGAAAGAAAAGTTGCGGTAGACGAAACGCAATATATATGCCTGCACTCATGCTAGTGTTAGTGGTACACGTGACCGTGGCAGTGAGCGATGCCGACGTCACCTGTTCCAGATGGCAACCGTCCACGGCGCAAAGATGCGACGACAGTCGCAAATCGTACCATTACCATAGAATCTTTCTGCCTATCATATCAACTTCAAACCAGCTACACCTCTCCTAGTGTCGTGCAACAACCGAGATTCATTCGCGCGTACACCTTTTCAATCACTTGAGCAGAACGTTTACTAGGCGAAGATGGCTTCGAATTCAGGTAACTCGGCTCAACTGCTATAGTAAGTTTCCACGACCGCCTTTCCTAGGGCTCTACTGATGGAATTTTGACAGCGCCTGCATGAGGGGACTGTAAGTCGTCAAGCCGGCGCACATCATCGGCGCGGCTTGATGAGAAGGAATGTTCTCTGGGATTGGGAATACGAAGTATTCGTGGGCTCGAATGTGAGAAGAGAAGCCACCCTGAGAGATGGTCTCATCTGGGTCGGCATCCTTGGGATATGGCGCACCATAGGTATCTTTAACTTGTCAGCACTGGTTGTCGGAAGGCATCTGAATACTCACCAACTTGGTGAGGGCAGTAGTTTTCGTTATCACTCTTGCATTGTGGGCACTTCAAGCAAGCCCAGACTTGGGCGCCAACACCGGCTCGGTCACCGACCTTGAGTGTCGAGACCTTGGATCCAACCTTAATGACCTTACCAATGACTTCGTGACCAACGGCAATTGGTGTCGGAGAATCACCCCAGCCTCCAGTAATGGTGTGTACATCGGAGCCGCAGACACCACAGCATTCGATCTTGATGTCCACATCGTTGTCGCCGAACTTCTTTGGCTTGAACTGTAGAGAAATCAGTCGTTGTTTCATCTATTAACGTCCAGTGAGCATACGCTTTGCTTCTTGAAGTCTTTCCATTTTCCCAACTCATTGATCATGAAACCTTCGAACTCTTCTGGGTAAGGCATGTCGGCGATTTGCAGGTGCTGTTGTGCGAGATATATTAAGACTGTATGTTTTGGGAATGTGAGTCTATTGGGAAGGTGAGTGTATGGTTTAACTTGAAGACAGTGTTAGCACTGGGAACAAAGATATTTGAGCAGTACCAAGCGGGCAAGAATCCAAGGACATGACGTGGGACTATTCAACGAACTACCGTGTCGACTTGCATATCATTTCTCATACGACTGAGCTCATCCCTTGCGGGCCGGAAGTGTATGGAGGGGTGATATCAGTGTAAACATGTCATAGGTACCAGTGCTCGTATATTGATCGTGACGTTTTGACCTTCATATGCTTCCTCACCACCAATAGTAACTGTGGAAAACACAGGAAGCTCCAGGATTCAATAATCATTGTCTTCTGCTAATCGGCCCGCAGTTTGACAACGTTGGAGCAAAGAATGAGTTGGCGCACCGGTTGAGGATAGCATGAAGGCCACTTTTGGGCATCTTAAGTAAGCTGGAGGATGAGACCATACCAAGTACAAATTTCGTTGACGGATGCAGAGTCAGACCAATTACGGCAGCGTCGCGATCTCATTCTTGAACCCAAGTCAGAACGGCCAGGCTCATCCATTTCGAGAAGTCGGAAATCGGATTTCCATTGACATGCAAAAGAAAAAAGTCGAGATGATGATGAGATGACGTTGTTGTTGATGCGGCTCCGATTGGTCATATGCAGCGCCAAGAACGTATAAGCACAATACGAAAGGCGCTAGGGTTGAGCCCTAACATCTGTCATATTACCTACGAAGTACTCCGGACTAAAACTATGTATCATATGACCACCACAGTTGCGAATTTATTGCACGTTATGTAATATTTCCTGACCACCACCTACATGTACATATACCGCCAGCAACTGCGAGCCCCTGTGTGCATCGTGCACTGTGCGATGTATGAAGAGCGGTGGTAGGCCCTTGGATTGATGTTAGTTGCCAAGACCATAGTTTTGACTATCGCGATAACGCTGTTTTTATTGCATCAGTACTACGTGAAGTAAAATGTCAATAAACAGCCTCTGAAGATAACGAAGGTACACAGAAACTGCAGTTGATAGGAAGCTAGGTTGACGGCAGACGATATATAGAAATAGAGCAGTCGTCAAATCGCTTTTCAGAACAGTGGTACGCCAGAATACCTGATATCCTCACTAAATACTTCTACCTTGAACACTGGTGGTCCGGGAACAGGCCGAGCATGAAAAATAATGAAACTCAGAAATTCCTGGCAAAATCGCAAACTTCATGCGAAAAATTAGTATGAAAAAGTCAGCAACATAGAGAACATTGCCATCATCGAGGATCAGTATGAGAGTAAGATCTGAGCAAGCAACCCAGTAAGCCACTTGCACGAGGATGTAGGGCTATAGGGAAGTTCTGCGTAGATCGGATCGTGTATCAACTCGCATTCCGCTTACAACTGACCATGTCGGTGTAGCATCCAATCTTCATTGCTTCTGATCCCAGCTCAGTAAAGCCTTTCTTTCAGGATTTCCCCAAGGCCTACCAAGGCGTTCATTCTGCGCTCTGCTCTGGAGCTTCCAGCAGCTTTGGAAGGCTCGTCTCTAGAGAAACCATGAGTACTGTAAATGTAGACTGCAAAGAGGTAGCAACTGCTTACAGCTCGTATCCATATGACCGCACGTTGCAATCTTCAGCGTTCAACAAACAAATCGACCAGTTGGGCATCGGTCTGTTGACCTTGCTCATCTTTTCGAGGGATGCCCATTTTTGCCGCATCTCGCCCCGGGCTGCGTGGTTGATGGCATGAGTTGTCCAAGTGTTGTCGCTACCCGCCGATTGTAGAGGGCCAAGCCATCTGTAGACAGCTAGTATCAACCAGATCTGCCGCCGGCCCGAGGCATCTGCTGCCAAAGACTCTCGAGCTTGAAACATAAACTTTGTCTTGCATCCTCGTTGATAGCAGGATTGCCTGCATTTGCCAAAGGAGTCGCGACCACCATATTCCCGTTTGCTCTCCGAAATGCACGGTGGACCTTTGACGCCAGGCGGCAGTCGCTGAGTGTTGATGCATGACCGGCAGAATCTGCTAAGGAGGTAAGGGTCGCCGAGTCTAAGGTGTGGGCAGATGGGAAAGTCAATAGCAGACAACGCTGCTGCAACGTCCTTGACGCCGAAGACTTCCTTATAGAGGCCACTGCCACTCGTGGTCTTCTCATTGTAGTTCGGTGAAGGCGCCTGTAGAATGGCAATCTTAGTGATCAGAAGTGATTGCGCTTTGTCACTTTCAAGATCGGCCGTCGATGTTCCCTTTTCGGGTCTATCAGCAATTGACCTGCTTCGGACAGTGTTTCTACATCTTGAACACGGTTCGAGAACTTCAGCACGGAACGGAGCCTCGTGACCTGCTTTGATGTTTTTGATAGTCTTTTGATATCCTATGTGCTTGTGAGCACAAAGCCATACTTGGCTGCAATCGCGATCGATAGGCTCTTTCCCGTACTCTGCAGATGGAAATGAAGATTTCTGATGCAGTTCCCGGCATCTAGCACAGACAAGTCTTTCGAGATTCTTGGGGTCTTGGTCTCGCTCAGTCATGCACATGAACTCGAATCTGTCATCACCTGCAAGGTAGAACGATGGCAAGCGAAACAAATGGAAGAATCGGGAGCATGTATGTCTTAGAGCGACCTCTGATGACGGTCGCAAGTACTTTTGTAACAGGAGGAGCACTTCCGTGGGCAGCGATAAGAAGCCAGAGTCGACATTGTTGAATATTGTCCTCTGTGAGGTCGTCGTTGTAGCGGACAACTGACTATAAATCGATGGATTCAACTTGCGAGGTGGCCTGTCATCAAGGTTCGTGTCCTCTGTAAAGGTAAGGCGGGAGATTAGTTGTTCATCAGAAGGCGTCAGTGTCAAAGTCCTTTGCAGTTGGCGGTCTGCCTGGCCATCTTCGATACTGGCTGCCGACTTTGTTCTAGAGATTCTCTGCCTGAAGCGTCCAAGCATGCTGGGTCAATACCAAGCACACCACTAGAGGGACTGCTAAGGGAGAGGAGCTGCTGCTTTTGATCGTGGCGTTACCCCACCATCCACAACCGGCCAATCGACCAGGAATTATGTGTCCGCGATTCTATGCTCTGACAGTTGGGGAGGCCGTTGATGCCAAAACCGACGATGGAGGTGATGAGCAATGAAGTCGACAAGTGATCGTTACAACATGTTTGCGATATTCGCCATGGAGAATCACCTCCATCGTGTGGCGAAGACCGGAAGGGCTGGATGGATTTCGTGTTGGAGCTGTTGTTCGAGATCTGACCCGAGATAGTCGAGCCCGCCAGCAAATCAGGGGGCGTTACACCGATGGCCGTGCTCGGTCGTGCTGGAGTAAAATCAATGACGTCCATGTATGTGGACGTGATCGTGTCTGGCGAATTTATTATGTAGGGCGCGTCGACCGACAACAGCGAAAAAGGTCGTCTTTTGTTCGTCTTCCCATCATCGTTTTTGCTGTGGTTGGTGGTCGAGGCCGGATGTCATTTCGTTGCTTGTTTCAACCCCAAAGGTGCCATGGTTTGATTTTGCGCAAGAGCTTTTCTACTCCCTGTCGCTACCATATCGAAGTCGCACATTCTCTACGCTACTTTAGCATGGCCAAACGTAAATGGTCATCGGTTACCGAACAACCAGTCGCTCCATCACCATCTATAGTCCCATCGGACGTGGTGTCGCTTGCCTCCAAGATGGTTCCTCCTGCATCAGTACGAAGGACTAGCTCTAGGCGGACACAACCACCACCCGCCGATATCGACCCCAATCCTCAACACAATCCTCTCATCAAGGACGCGGACGAGGCCATCCGTGCATCTCCCGATGCTGAAGAGCTAGAGGGAGGCAGGGCAATGTCTGCGCGCAGAGGGAAACGAGTTGCTCCAAAGAAAGCGCCTGTGAAAAAGATCAAGGTTTCCGATTCTGATTCGTCTCTCTCAGATCTCTCGGACGCAGATGTTACCAGCACGGCGGTCGCAACACCTGCGAAATCTTCAACTCAGAAGAAGCAATCCACCCAGAAAGTGGATGACGCTGAAACGAGAGACCCCGAGGCTGATGAGGATGAAGTTGCGGATCCGGAAGAGCTACAACAGGCTATGTCGAGACCTCCAGCTGTGAACAGTTCATTCCTCCCATTGCCTTGGAAAGGCCGTTTAGGGTATGCTTGCCTCAACACCTATCTGCGGCTAGCAACACCTCCTGTTTTTACGTCTCGCACCTGCCGTATCGCGTCTATTCTCGAACATCGACACCCACTCAAGGATCCCTCGCAGCCTGAGCATTCCACCAAGAATCGTCCAGACAAGGATCAAGCGGCCGATGTCGCCCGAGGTCAAGCATACGTCGAGGCACTGGGTCTTGCAAATGCAAGAGATATTCCGAAAATGCTCAGGTGGAACGATCGATATAATATTAAGTTCTTCCGTCTGTCGTCGGAAATGTTTCCCTTCGCTTCTCACGACGTCTACGGCTACAAGCTTGCGCCCTTCGCTGCTGAAGCATTAGCAGCAGCAGGCAAGGTCGCGGCAGAGCTAGGACATCGTCTCACCACGCATCCTGGCCAATTCACGCAACTCGGTTCACCTCGAACCGAAGTAATCACGGCGTCCATCCGCGATCTGGAGTATCATTGTGAGCTGCTTGATTTACTAAAATTGCCTCCACAGCAAGACCGAGACGCGGTAATGATTTTGCATATGGGTGGCATTTTTGGTGACAAAGGAGCTACAATTCAACGATTTCGAGAGAACTACGCTAAGCTATCACCGAAGATCAAGGATAGACTTGTTCTCGAGAATGATGATGTGTGCTACAGCGTACATGATTTGCTGCCGGTCTGTGAAGAGCTTAATATCCCTATGGTCCTGGACTATCACCACAATAACATTGTGTTCGATGCCGATAAGATCCGAGAGGGTACGTTAGATATTATGAGCTTGTATGACCGAATCAAAGCAACGTGGGATCGCAAAAAGATCACACAGAAAATGCATTACTCAGAACCATGCGCGGGGGCGGTGACCGCTCGTCAAAGACGAAAGCACAACGCCCGAGTATATTCGCTTCCGCCTTGTGCGCTCGACATGGATTTGATGATCGAGGCGAAGGACAAGGAACAAGCGGTTTTCGAAGTGATGCGTAACCTGAGACTTCCTGGTCACGAGAAGCTCAACGATATATTACCCTATGTACGGCTCGATGAGAACAAGCCTTGGAAACCGCCGAAGAAGAAGACACCCAAAAAGAAAAAGGGAGCAATTGTCGAAGAAGAAGAGCCGGAGGATGAGCCACAACCGCCACCCATAGTGCCTGACGAGGATATTGCGATGGGAGGCCCAGACCACCGGGTCTACTGGCCACCGGGCTTCGAGGAATGGTTGCGACCAAAGAAGCGTGAAGTCAAACCTCGGGATCCAGAGAAGGCGAAGACCACAGCAGAAAAGGCAGCCGCGAAAAGAGCAGAAAAGGCAGCATGGCAAGCGGCTAGAGAAGCTAGTGCCGAGGGAGGCGCCACGGAAGGATCATTAAAGGACGACAACCCTACCGCTACCGGATCAGAAGCTGGAGATGCACCCAAAGTGGAGATCGAGAAGACGAAGTCGGTTTACGAGAAGAGCAAAACGTCCAAGGCAAAGCCTGCGCGCGCACCACCGAAGAAGAAAGCTAGCAAGGCGGCAGTTTTGACACCCAGTGCAAGTGACCTGGACGAGAAAGATGACGAAGATGTGAATATGCCAGACCTGACAGATACTGAGGAGATAGACCCAGCCAAGACGACTCGCGGCAAAGCTCCGCACGTTTTGAAGCGTCAAAGCTCGCGTGGCACGAAACGAAAGATGGTCAATTACACTGAAGGCGATGATGACGAATGAGTGAAGTATGGTATGTGAATCAGGAGCTGCACAATGGAGCCTGACAACTAGATTCCGGGTTCATCAGGATGCCATGGTTGGTGGTGCTGTAAGACGGCAACGTAGGCTTGGATCTTTTTCGCATGATGTTCAGCGATACCCTTAATGTATGTCCAAATCAAAAGATTTGACGGTTCCCATCAGTAAATTGGCTTGCCGCGTCGAAAGTGACGACACAACGTGCTTTTGCAACAATATCAAGTACCAAGTAACCGTGGCTGCATAAGTGGGGCTAGCCTTACTCGTGGATGGTGATTGCAATCTCCAAGCTCAACTTGAATGCAGTCCGTGTTTACCATCGTGAAATTTGCAGAAGGATCGTCCTTTGTGGCTGCCGGCAGGGCTAGTTCGGAATTCTGTCCCATGAGCTCCACTCGACGCGTTGCAAGCGTTTGTCATTTGTGGCTGTCGTCATGAATTAACCATGCCAATTTCCTTGATTTGAGGCGCAGCTAGCCCTGCACGTACCAAGGTAGGTTTTCGATCTCGAAGCTCTCCAAGTCACCATCAATGAAGGTTGCTCTATCACCCTAGCTCAGGTTGTCTGCAAACGAGGCCCTTCATCGTCCAATTGTCAGTAAGAGTCAATAGCTGAGCTGGCATAGTATCTGCTTCCTAACAGATTGTGGTGTCAAAATTACACTGCAATCAAATCTTGGGTATACAGTCGAGTAGGGTACACAGATTAATGGTGTTGGGGTACGACAGGGCCAGGGTGAAGTCGGACCATTTCTTATTGGTCAAATGCTGGGCACCTGCCGTCTTGGCTAATGTTCATCTGTCGAAAACGCTTTCCTGTACGTCACCCGTGGGCCAGTGACATCCGCGTCTGTGCCTCGTTTGTGCCAGTAAAATGTCGACAACAGGTGCCAGTTTCCAAGGTCATGGACGTGGCTACCGTCATGGTGGATGGTCCAGGCATGAAGCAACCCTTACGTCGTTGCTAGAATCCAAGATACAAGAACCACTTCGCTACCTCCAGGTGTTTCACTCTACCAGTCGTCAGCTCTAATAACGAAATACACATTTACCCGGCTCCTTCGTCAACTCGACAAACGACAACATGCCATCTGCTGGTGGTGCGGCCCTCCGCTTCGGCAGCCTCTTCCTCCGCCTCCTTCAGCTCTGTTGTGCAATTATTTGCTTTGGCATTTTCACATACTTCGTCACTGTTCTCGTCAGCCACAAGTTCCATGTTCCCACGAAATGGCAAGCCGTTGAAGGCTTGACCGGCGCCGCACTCCTCTACACGCTCTGTGCTGTGGCTGGCACTCTTTTCCTTGGCGGTAACCTCATCTTCGGCACCCTTGCGATTCTTCTCGACCTCTGCTTCATCGCCGCATTCGCTTTAGTTGCATGGTTCACACGCTACGGTGCCAGTAAATGCCATGGCAATGTTCGAACACCCCTAGGCAACGGCGAATCTAACATCCAGTCTCTCGGCTATGGTGATCATGGACCAAAGCTGAACTTCATCTGCCGACTAAACACTACTGTCTTTGCAGCTGCCATCATTGCTATCTTCTTGTTCTTGCTTTCTGCCATCTGGCAGATCATGATGGTCTTGCATCACAGGAAGGAGAAGAAGGCTGAACGCGAGTACACAACTGAGTCACACTGGGAGAGAAAGCCGCGACACGACAGGGATGTCGAGACGGTTCCTGTTGTTACTCCTCCTATTACCAGAGTTCGACCAAGCAATGAGACTGGTACTACTCTCAACAACACCGGCTACATTCCAGAGTCGAAGGAGATTGAGCCAGTGCCTGTTATCACCCACAACGCCTATACCACTGAGCCAAGATACGTCGAGCCAGTACCTGCTATTCCCGACAATACTCACCTGAGGGAAACAAGACATGTGTCACCAACTGTTGCTGTTACCACCACTACGCGCCACAACATGAAACGAACAATGCGTGGCAACCCAGCACACCCAGCCAACAACGTTTATGTACCTGAGCCAGGATTTGGCAGGCCAAACAGCCGTGGTAACAACGCCTACGTACCTGAACCTGAACCACGATATGGTGAGGCGGGTTACACTCAGCCAGCATATGACCACCCAGTACAGGGTCAACCAGGTTATGGTCAGACTGATGTTACCTACCACGATCGAACAACCTTCGATTAGATTCCTCATCTACCATTGGATTTAGCATCACCACACCATGCATTTCTCGACCTAGGATGTGCGAGATACCAAAAAGAGCCCGGCGCTGGAGGAATGATTATGGATTTTGTATATTATGGGGAGCTCAGAAGATTATGATTACGGATGTTACGACATGAATACAGCAACGAAGTCTTGTCTCAGGATAATGCTTAATAATGTGATGACCTCAAATTGTCATTCTGACATTAATAATGATTCTCCCTGCTATCCTCTGTTCGAGCTTTGCATACATTATTTTGATTCCTCGGCGTAACAACAGAATTGCTGCTTGCTGGTCAGGCTGATGTCAGCTTGGCTGTGGGATTAAATTAGTGTAGCACAAGTCCGAGTTCGGAACTCTGGTTCGGTCTCGGGCTCGCACCCACTGGCATCCGCAGGACGAATTACTGTAGTGCCAAATGCGTAGACGTATTTATTTTACTCAACCTCGAAATTGGATTCCTAATCCCTCAGAAGATCCGTTTGCGAGGCTTTACTGAGAGGCAATGTGTTGTCATATTACAAGCTGGGCTGAAGCCGAGCGGACCAACTCCAAACCGTGGTGGTAGAGGAAATGCTGATGTTATCGATTCTTGAACTCTACGAAATGGCGGAAATGTCAGCGAAAGGCTGGCGGCTGTACCCGGCTGGAGCTAGCTGGTTTGGATCTGTCATCACTGAATTGCATATCTCGATTCTTTGCGGACCCAAAGTACTGCCAAGCGTTGATTAAGTTATTTATTCCTTCAGTCAGTCTTGCATGCTTTTTTCTTAAAGTGAAACGACATTTACGAACTGCCTGTATCATTCTCACTGAGCTCGACGAGTTTCCGAGGCTGGACTAGGATCAGGCGGTTATGTCTCTTTGTCGTGGTGTGGTCATTGGAGTATAGGTAGGGTTTGAGTGGTGTACAGAATTATGGTTGCAACGTAAGGTTGAAATCATACTGCTGGGTAGAGAACTAAATGAACGGTGAGAGCTCGTGTTCATGTTTTCTCGTACATGATCTTTCCCTTGTACTCAATTCGATCAGACGTCGTGTACAAGAAACTTCACGCTCGGCTCCACGGAGGACTAAATAGGAATCCACCTTCTGATTGGACGAATTCCACCACTATTTCCACTGCTCACATCGATTTATTCAACACCCTAATCCGCCAGGTCGGTATTCAGCGACTGCTCGGCGCATCGACCACCAGCAGGCGCGTTCAATCAGGGCTCAACATGTCTCTGTTCGATTCAAGCAGCTATGAACGATCTCGCAAACGACTCGAAGGACACGGAGTCGACCATACCCTTTCCGAAGGTCGAAGATGAAACACCAAAGGCCAACGATAAAAGGAAGCCTTCTGGCGGACACAAAAGATCAATATCTGGCAACCTGTTAGCAAGACTGAACATACTACGAAGCAGCGATGGGGAAGGAAGCGATGCGGAGGGCACTGAACGCGCTTCGCCCGTGTCGGCCAGTCGCAGCGCTATGTCTGAAGCCCTTTCAAACAAAAGCAACCGCAAGCGCAAAGGATCTCTACGAAAGGTGGTACTAGGAAGAGGCCGAGACAGAAAAGGTTCAGAAAGGAAGTCACCTCTACTAAGCCCCAAGCTCGTGAGCACAGAAGCGACTATACCACCACTACCCGAATCCGAAGACACAACTGAAGAGGCCGAGACACCCCGTCCAAATCGTGGACTTGCTCATGCAGCTACACCAGACGTACCACCTCGATGGCCATTCCAAACTCTATCTCGAGTATCAATTCCCTCCATCCGGTCCAGCGTAGCCTCCTTCGACCCCATCTCCTCCACCGCTTCAATCTTAACCTCTCCCACCCTCCCAACCGACAGCACAGAAGACGACGACGAATTACAAATCCCAAAGCTCGTCGCCGCACGTCAAATCCAACCTCTACAACCACCGCCCAAGAAACCCGGCGCCGCAGCCGATTCCTACTTCCCCATCCAATCCGGCATCAACCGACTAATCCGCCAACCATCACCACTGTCATCATCGTCCGCCAACGTCAGCTCTTCTCCCGACGAAGACACCACAAGCTCCTCAGATGAATGGGACTACTCAGAGACCGCATGGTGGGGATACATCATCTTGATAGTTACATGGATTGTCTTTGTCGTGGGGATGGGCTCTTGTTTCGGCGTATGGTCATGGGCATGGGATGTCGGTGAAACGCCGTATGCGCCCCCGGAGCTTGAGGATGATCCGACGCTGCCGATTGTGGGGTATTATCCGGCGCTGTTGGTGCTTACTTGTATTATGGCTTGGGTGTGGGTTGTTGTGGCATGGGTGGGGATGAAGTATTTTAGGCATGCTGATCTTGGAGGCGATGACAAGTGATGTGGCATAACACGGTCTGTATCGATATAGGTTTGACAGGCCTGTATATTCATTGGTGCTATTTCAGTGCGATTGTTGAATATATCCCCAGTTTAACAAACAGATAACGTGTATGCAACACCAGCAGTCTCACTACAAACGCAGCATCGCTCTGTCCATGTGAACACACACCCCCCCCCTTGTCTCACAATCACCACAGCCACCGCCTCCGTTCCCAAAAACCACCCAAGCATCCCGCGTAGTTCAAAACACCCCAACCCCTATGACCCATCACCCAAACCACAACCACAAAAACCGTTTTAAAAACCCACGCTAGTCAGAACAAAGAAATTCGAAAACCGCGCCGAACAACAACAATGGAGACATGCATGCTAGTCCGGGGCAATGGTGAAGGCTGCTGCCAGACCTGGAAATGAAGTTGGGTTAGGTTGGGTTGGTTTGGATTGGTGTTTATATAGACTGTGGAAGTGAGCTTGTATTGTACTATATCATTTTCAGCGGCTTCATGGAGTAGATGGGGAGGCCAGCGTGGTGAGACAGGCCATGACAGATGATAGACAATGGAACACAGCAGGCTGCTGCGTCTGTCAGTAAGATGAATTAGAGGATACTACCTGCCTGCCTTTCCTTCATTAGTACACATGTTCGTTCTAGGGTGAACTGTACAGACGGCGGTAGGGGAAGATAAATATTAGTTATTCTGTATCCTCTCTTCTAGAGCTATGTATGTCGTTCCGCTTCCGCTGTGTCTGGTAAATTTTACCTCGTACGCTTTTAGAACGACTTGTTGAGATTTAGCGCTGGGATAGGCTGGGATGGAATGGGATATACATATACAACGGTGGTGGCGGAAGGAGTTGGTAAACCAAAGTTTCATTTTGTAAAGTGAACGCATTCATCAATTCATTACTTGTTTCTGGCAGTTTTGGGAAGCTATAGTTGTGCTTCACTTTGCTCTGCCTTGCCCCAGCCAAGCCAAGCCAATTGTTCTGTATTTTGATGTTAAGCTATTGTCCTACTGCGGCAGATTGAGCAGTTGATTCAGCCAACTCTGGTTGCGCACCCAGAATTGATTGAATTGAACCGCTAGTGCCAGTGGCAGTACAGCGGTACAGGAGTGCAATATTCCACCTGCCACCTCTTTCTCGCGACCCTGGTCTTCCTTAATGCCACATCCATTCATCCATCTCCAAGCGAATACCCCCGTATGAGAATACGGCAGAAGTCAAGACTAATTCAGAAACTCACATACTTGTCTCTACGTCAGATAATCGCATATGGCTCGGTAAGGGACTCCTCTCTGTTCCCAACCTGCAGTTGAGTAGACTGAGATGTGCATATGCGCTGATGAGGGACAAGGATGTGAGTTTCGAGATGTTTTGACTTCCTGCTGTATTTGTACGTGCTTGGATGATTTGGGGCTTTTTGGGATGGAGACGGAGATGGAGATAGTCCTCCTAGTTTCGTACTTGTTCCTGGCCACCTTCGTAGGAGTTAGAATCCAACCGGTGTTAGGATTCATTCGCACTCCTCATGATCTGATTGTCTTCTGTGCGATTCCATTCGTGTCTAGCGGTGCCACCACGTCCAATCCTGCCATTCTCTGCTTGATCTCTTCAATGTTCGCCTGATGCTCGTTTAGTCCCACCATTCTTGGCACTGGTGTTGGGACTACGCTTGCCTCGTCTGTTGCTCCTCCGGGTGCTTTGCTCAGAAGCCCTTTTTCCTTTGCGAACCCTGTACTTCGCTCCACGCTTGGATCTGCATCGTAGAATTCGTCTTTGATTGGCTGGACGAAGACCGTTTGATCTGATATTGTGACGATGGTGTTCGTGGGTACGGCAAGCCAGTTATGACGTTCGAAAGTCAGGGGTTCGGAGGCGACGAGCACAACGTCCGATGCTTTGTCACGGCGTTCCATTTGGAAATGACCTTTTATGGGGCCCTCAACCCAGTCGGTGCCGGAGGAGTAGTAGAGACTGGCTGCGGCATCGGTTTTGCTGGAGACATAGCGGGTAACGATTACGGAGTGGCCGTCTGTGACCGCGAAGTTGAGGAGCGAGCGGGTTTCGATGTCTTGCAGGGTGAGAGTGTCTGGGATGGAGGTTCGGATGAGCTTGTTGATTCGAGCGATCGTTTTTTTCATAGCTCGGCGGAGAGTTTTGGCGCCGAAGCCGTGCTCTGGCGTGGAACTGGGATTGACATTTTCTTCGTTGGCTAGGATGTGTAGAAAGAGGGCGAAGGCCCATTCTGAGTCTGTGCCGCCTTTGACATTGAGGTACCATTTGTCGTCTAGGCTTGATGCTAGTGGGCGTTTGACATATTTCCAGGCTCCAATATTGCCATTGTGCATCCACATGAGTGTCTCATGTTGGAAGGGGTGGCAATTGTTTTCTGCGAGGCTCCCCTCTGTTGTGGCACGAACGTGGGCAAAGATAAGCCGTGAATGAGTTTTGGGAGCCAGACGTTCCAGATTCACACAGTTCCAGGCTGGTAGCGTGGATGTGAAAATGCATGGTTCAGGCCCGAGAATTGATTCGGTGTACCAGCCTATGCCGAAGCCATCGCCGTTGACCGGCCGGCGAGTGTCGAGACGTAGACGAGAGTCATACGATTGAGTTAAGATGCTGTGTGAGGGTTCTGTCACTAGCTTGGAGAGAATTATGGGCTTGGAACCTTTATAGACCTTGACACATAAGAATCAGAGAGTGGTGAGCCAGCAGTTGAATTGGTAGCTTACTAGAAATCTGCACATGGTTCGAGTACTTGAATCGTGGTACCATAGTATTAGTAGATCAACGAAACTGGCGTGCTCGATGAAGCAAAAGGTAACTTGACGGAATATGGTTCTTATGAGATGGATAAACAACAAACCAGGCACGTTCAATGAAGACACCCAACTCCAAAGCTCTTGATTTCATAAAAAGTTGAACGACAAAGAGAAGTAGTGTTATACAGAGATAGTTTGACCTAAAACACACCGTTTTGAGACAGAACAGCTGCAGACGCGGATGCAGGAAGGAGGATTCAAGTTTGTTTAACGAACCAAAACGTGTCACAAATCAATGGTTGCCTCATTCAGGCCATTGATGGCGCCTTAGTGCTTAGACCGCCCTCAGAGGCAGTGAGTTCTGGTTTGCTATAGTGGTTCATCACCGTTCGGATGTTTCGACTTGGAACGACATGGTTTCCAGGAAGGATTCCAACACTTTCCTACAATGCAGGATATCGACTTACAGAGCTTCATCTTTTCGGCCAAAGAGATGCAAAAAGGTAATAGTATTTTGATGTCTACCTGTTATGATTGTATACAGTGCTATGGGTCCTTCATGATGGATCATTACAGATGTATATAGCACAGCATAATAGATTCCTGGTGAATGATAACAACCGAATAGTCAAGTGAGTTGTGTCTCAAACAATCAGTCCCATGTTGTAAGCTTAAAAACAGTGAAGATGCATACAAACAGCTTGAAAATACGGTCCGTTATAGAGATTGTATTCCAGAATTCCGCACTCTCCCGTAAAAGACTGCGTCGGAGAATTGATGCAGCGTCAGCTGACTTTAGAGACAACCCTATTTATTCACGAACCAAGTAACCAACTTCGTCATGGCTGTTTCGTCTCTCCAACTTAAAAGCCATACACTTCGACAAACATCAGCCAATGTCTGATCCCGACCTGTGATGAGTGCGAGACTCCTCGCATCAAGAGCAGCTCCGCTCTTGCAGCGGAGCACTCGACATATACATACCCACGTCACGAGTGGGGGACTGTTAAGACTCCGACCAGCACCACGACGATGGCCTCTTGGAACTAACTCGATACACAATGTACCGGCTGTCCGATCGATATCATTCGTACGAGTACTCCCCTCGCTGGCATTGAAATTGGCTCGGTTGCCGGCATTGCTTGGGGTGACAATGATTGGAGGGTTTGCCTATCTACAGTATCAAGCGCAACAGGCAGGAATTTACGCAAAAGATGCATTCAACCGAGCACAAGAAGCTGGATATGGATTCGCATCGAGTTTGTTCGAGGGAGGCAAGGGCATCGTGGACCAGGTGAGCGTCGGCTGGTCAAAGACAAAAGAACAAGTTGAAATCCCGGAATACTTCCGATCCTTATTCACAGAACGGCAGCAGGAGGGTCACGATGGTGGTAGTGGAGGCCAACCACCAAAAGATGAGGGCAAGAAAGCTGCGGCGGCTTCAGCTGCAGCAGCAACAGGTGCGGCTTTCGGTATTGAAGGGGATGACGACAGGACCAGTGCAGAGACAGTGAGAGACGAACAGATGATGCTTCTTACGAAAAAGATGATTGAGGTTAGGAATATGTTACAAGGTGTTGGTCAATCTGGGACACTGACTCTACCATCGATCGTGGTTATCGGGTCTCAGTCATCCGGGAAGAGTTCAGTGCTCGAAGCAATCGTTGGCCATGAGTTCCTGCCGAAGGGTTCTAATATGGTCACTCGCCGGCCAATCGAGCTAACACTCGTCAACACGCCTGAGGCGAAAGCTGAGTATGGAGAATTCCCAGCACTCGGTCTAGGAAAAATCACAGACTTTACGCAGATTCAGCGGACACTGACCGACCTCAATCTTGCTGTGCCAACCGAGCAATGCGTGACTGATGACCCTATACAATTGACTATCCATTCTCCAAACGTCCCAGACCTTTCCCTAATAGATCTTCCGGGGTACATCCAAGTGGTTGGGCAGGATCAACCTCAAGAGCTCAAGCAGAAGATAGCCGACCTTTGCGACAAATATATTCAACCTCCTAATGTCATTCTCGCCATATCCGCTGCAGATGTCGATCTCGCCAATTCAACAGCGTTACGAGCGAGTCGGAGAGTTGATCCACGAGGAGAACGAACAATCGGTGTCATCACGAAGATGGATCTTGTCGATCCACAACGCGGAGTTGAGATGTTATCAGACCGCAAGTATCCCCTACGATTGGGTTATGTTGGTGTTGTCTGTAAGATACCTCAGCAAGGTGGTCTCTTCTCTAGACATGGCAGCAATCTCACCAATGCCATTGTCAGAAATGAAAATGCATACTTCCATTCGCATCCTGCTGAGTTCGGACTAGGATCGGAATTAGCAACAGGTACGACAACCTTGAGGAAAAAACTCATGCAAGTTCTTGAACAAACAATGGCCGCTAGCTTGGCCGGCACACGAGACGCCATTATGCAAGAGCTCGAGGAAGCTACGTACGAGTTCAAGGTCCAGTACAACGACCGGCCTTTGAGCGCCGAATCATATCTTGCAGAGAGTCTCGACGCTTTCAAACATTCTTTCAAGCAGTTTACCGACTCTTTTGGCCGACCAGAAGTAAGAGCGCTTCTCAAAACTGAACTTGAACAGAAAGTCCTTGATCAGCTTGCAAAGAGATACTGGAACAGACCAATGGACGAGCTTACTGCCGATTCAATCGATGCGGATCCAATTTCAGACCTCTCCAAATCAGAGCCAGCATCTCTGTTTTGGCAGCGCAAGCTCGACGCATCAACGTCAGAACTCACAAAGTTAGGCATTGGCCGGCTAGCTACGACAGTCGTAGAAGATGAGTTGAAGAACAGAGTGCAGACGCTTGTTGACACTTCAACATTCGCAGCACATCCTTTTGCACGACAAGCTATTGCAGACGCTGCAGAGAGCATATTACACGACAGATTTTACAGCACGAGCGACCAAGTTGAGAACTGCATAAAACCGTTCAAGTTTGAGATAGAGGTTGAAGACTCGGAATGGACTAAGGGTCGAGAAGGAGCGGCACGAATCCTAAGATCTGAACTCAATGCATGCGAAGCTGCACAAAAACACATGGAACAATCAATCGGGCGACGCAAGCTCAATGATGTGATTGGCTTTGTTGATCGAGTGAGGAAAGGAGACGTGCGTCTCGAAGGTGATAGCTCAGCTGGTGCGGGAGGCTTCTCTTCCGCACTATTACAGACAGGTCAGTGTTTTGGCGAATGTGATGTACAGAGTTATGCTAACATAATATACAGGTCGACAAGCCGCATTCCTCCGCGATCGAGCAGATATTCTCCGTATGCGTCTGGCAGCTGTCAAGTCTAGACAGTGCTCGTCACTCAAGAACAAATATCACTGCCCAGAGGTTTTCCTTGATGTCGTTGCCGATAAGCTCACATCAACGGCTGTGCTATTTCTCAATGTCGAACTCCTGTCAGAATTTTACTACAACTTTCCTCGAGAGCTTGATGCTCGTCTAGGTCGACATCTCAACGACAATGAGATTGAGCGATTTGCCAGAGAAGATCCAAAGGTTCGAAAACATCTCGATGTGATCAGGCGGAAAGAAATGCTTGAGCTGGTCCTCGAGAAAATCGAGAGTCTGCGGCAACTTGAAGGTAAGGCGAAAGCTGCGACCGCCAAGGGTGTTTTCAAAGGTGCTGGTGGTGAAAAAGTCAGCCGAGAGAGGTCGCGGTGGAGTTTGTTTTGATGGTCTCCTAGCTGTCAGATATACACGTTGATACCAATTGCGGTGCAAGCGGGCGTTCTTCGATGCTAGTTGTTGATGTGCCGGCTTGTTTGGGATTTTGAGCCTTCGACCCTTTTATGACTTGACTGTCCGCTCAGCCAATATAGATTTGTGAATATCATTCTCCCTTCTTGAAACCCTCACCATAGGTTGCGATCATGCAACCATTCAATGAAATTCTCTGGCTTCCTTCCGACCATCACCAATATCCCGGCCTATCGTCGCTCCCACCCACCTTCCCATGCCCTTGGATCGATATTCTAACCATCAGAACCGTATCCATCCCTCCCAGAACGCATCCTAGTACTTGAAAGCATCCAAAGCATCCACATCCTCCCTCAACCCACCCCACTCCTTCCTCCCATCCCCCACAACATCCTCAATCTTCCCCTTCTGATTCCTATACCCGCCCAACTTATCCCCCAACTTCACCACACTAAACCTAATCATATGCGGATTCAACCCGAGTTGCCGTCGAACTTCTTGCTGTGTTGTCGCCGAGCAATCGAATTGCATGACGAAGTAATGGCCTTTGTGATGCTGGGTTTGGTATTTTACGGTTGGGCGTGGGAGGTCGAAGACACCCCAGTTTGTTAGGTTGCGGATTACGGAGTTGCGTTCGAGGAGGAGGGAGCCGGTTGTGCGGGCAATACTGTGGGGGAGCATGTTAGTGCACTGGCCGGCTTGAGATGGTGATGAAATGGAGGAGCGGTAGGTTGAAGGACGTGAATGTGTTGTGGTGGATGGCGGACTTACTCTTTTACATAGTTCAGATTGCCCGTGCGGACCTGCATTTGTTAGCATATCTCATCACTCGGTATCGATCGCGATACGTACCACCGCTATCAGCTCGTACAGCATGACTGGGATTTAGTTGTTCCCTGAGAGCAACGCACCTACGTTCGTAATGTTCTGACTTCAACTTCCGAGAAAGTCTTAGAAAGTCTATGTCGAGCGCAACGCAGCGCAACCACGACAAGGCTCCGCCCAAGCCTCGTCCACCCACCACCACCACCAACTTCCCCAAAGCTTCGGCGGAGAGTCCGCACCCACATACCTTGAACACCACACACAACCATGGCCACCACAACGCGATTACTGCCTGTCACGAGACGCATATTGACTACAAATACCAGAATATGGCAACCTGCCACAGCACGACGGACCTTCGCAACCAGATCTCCGTGTATGTCCCCGAGCTCATGAGCGACTCACATATCCAACGAAACGAAACAGTGAGCGAAAGCTAACGAGCTATATGTGATGCAGTGCTAGCCAAGAAATACACAGAAGAACATGAATGGATTGAAATGGACGCAGACAACAAGATCGGTAAGTCTACCGTTGTTCCTTCTCTACCATTCCTCCCCCTACCGCTACACAAACGAGCTCCACATATTCTCTATGTCCACCACCCCAAACACAACTTACCACCTCCCAGCCTTGCTTTACTACACAACCAAACTAACAACCCCAACAGGCACAATAGGCATAACAGCCTATGCATCCAAGGCCCTAGGCGACGTAGTCTACGTCGAACTCCCCGAAGTCGGTCTCGAATGCGCCAAAGGCGACGCCATCGGCGCCGTGGAATCAGTAAAATCAGCATCTGACATTATGAGCCCAGTGTCAGGGAAGGTGACAGAGGTTAATGAGGTGCTTGGGGAGAAGCCGGGGACTATTAATAAGGGGCCGGAGGGGGAGGGGTGGTTTGCGAAGATTGAGGTTGCGGACATGGGGGAGTTGGAGGGGTTGATGGATGGGGAGGCGTATGATGCTTTTGAGAAGTGAGTTGGGAACAGGAAGAGTGTGATGACGAGAGTGGAGGAAGGTGAGGCTTGAGGAGGTGTGGGATTTGGGGGGCTTTCTTGGGGATGATGGTGTTCTGTGCTATGGAGTTGTGGCGTGTGTGCTGGCTTTTCGATGGTGATTGATTGCATGATGCTGTACATAGGTGAGTCTGCCGACTCGTGCATAGCTATGATCGTCTACGCGCTTCATGCTAGGGCAAGCATTTTCTCAAAACATTGGCTGGTCATGTTTCTGTCCTCCTCCTCCCCATAGACAAGCCAGATTTGAGAGTTTGCTGCTTCGCTAAGACTCCAGCTCGCGAGCTCATTCAAGAGTGGAATGTGCCTACGCCATTCCCCACATGCGAAATATAGCTCCCTCGTCCTCAACAACAGGCTTACAGAACATAAGCCTGACTTGGCAACCACTCCCAATTCTCCGCCGCCCCGATCCGTGTTACGGAAGCTAGTGTTCACCAAAACCACGCCTCTGTCCAGTATTCTGCCAGTGCCTACACCAACATCTGCCGCGTCCGATTGTCCGGCTCAACACTCTACGGGGGTCGAAATGTCCCAGTTGAGTGAAGTATTTATCAGATGTGTCATAGCGACGAAAACCGCGAACTTACCTGCTACCTACCCGTACCGTAGCTACTCCAGTTCTACCTCACGAACAGAGACGGGCTGTATGAACATCTTGGTTAACGTCGGCGGATGCAAGTCACTCTAGTCCTTTGACTATATTAGTATTTGAGAGAAGATGCATGCGCCGAATGTCAGACGGTGGTAGGAATTTGGGCGTTCGTGGTCTTGAGGGCATTGATATCCAACAAATAGATACATGGAAAAACATCTCCAATAGCCTTTGTTTGGCTCTTATGTGCTACCGTATTGTTGAGCTTTTGTTTAAGGATTTGAACCGTGAACATGACTATCGGGACTGTTGTAGATGGTGCCAGCCTAGCTATCGTGTAACTTGAGGTCCGTTGTTCAGCGGTAGTGTTTATCGACGCTGTCGTAGCAATGGTGGCGAATGGGTAGTGATTGACTTGCTTCGGCGGCTGTAAAGACATCATTCAGCAGTGGGTGAAGCAGGAATGATATGCTGTGGGACAGTTATGTCAAAGAGAGCCATCAACAGTAGTGAAGGTATGAACAACCACAATAACGCCCAAAGAACAGCCGTGAAGGACCGTACACCAAACTCACATCTACCGATTCAACAAACACCTGTACCCCCACCCGAACTGCCCAACACCGCGCGTCAATGCTCAAAGTGAACGAATGCATATATACCCCCAGTCCCCAAATTTCACTCACAAGCCAGGTCAAGATGGCCACTTGATCTGGGGTCTTGGGGAGATGGCTCAAGTGTGCATGGTCTGCTTCGGCAATGCGCGGTCCATCCAGCCCTATACTTGACTATTTCTTCTGCTCTTTTAAGTATTACGCGTTTTGGATTGGGGGTTCAGCCCTTGGTTGTTTGGTTTTCTGCTAGTCTGTACTGTCGACCTGTTTGATACAAACGATCTTCCTTCTTAGGTATCATAAGTGTGTTACCCTGCCATTCGTTGAAAAGAGTCTCGTTAAACTCTATTAGCTATACCGGGCGCATGACTAATAGATTGATTTCGCGTTGTAACAGTTCGTGCTTTAAACACGTCCGCGTCTTACATAGTTAAGCCATATAATATCTACCTTCTTGTGCATGTGGCCAATCACTTTACGCAAA
>Ga0181469_100138_pt1 | contig 23021 bp, 15 predicted proteins | sample InSIn2SAF170_2_FD_119081 | JGI IMG/M metagenome (GOLD analysis project Ga0181469, IMG submission 119081) | Clean room microbial communities from NASA Spacecraft Assembly Facility at Jet Propulsion Laboratory, Pasadena, California, USA -... ... | reverse complement strand
TGAGGGATAGAGTAGAATTTATTTCGATATTTGTTGTAAGAACATTGTGAATAACTTATTTCTGAGTTAATAAGTAGAAGAAATAATATTAATCACTGCAGTTGGATTTCTATTTAGAAATTTTCACATGGTATCAGAGCGAGGTTAAGCAGGAGTGCAAATCGAAAGAGCCAACATTGAAGAGAAGGAGAGAGTTCCAAATTACTACAAGGGCAGAAAATCGAATCCCCAGAAAATTGTGCAGTCCAACCTAGGAGGCAAAATTCTCATGAGAAAATCTCTCTCTGAGAGAGTCGATAGAGAGGACGATTTTTAGAGTGAAGTTTGCAAGTGACAGAGGTAGCAGTGCAAAAACATCAGCGCCTAGTAGTCTTCAGGATAAGACGCAGTTTTTTCCTGCAGTAGTTGCTAGGGCAGGATAGTGTCAGAAATCGTTGAAAAGTAACACAAAGGTGGATACTCAAAGTGTCTCAGAATTGTCTTCCAGATTAGAAGATGAATTCACATGCTTAGCGAGTTCAATGTTAACATTTCAGAATGGAAGCAAGAACCAACATCCGAGACACTAATGTTTTGCATGTGCCTGGATTAGGAATGAATATGATTTTAGTGTCCCAGTTACAGGACAAGGGATACAAATTACAATGTATACTTCATTGAAAGAAAGTATATGTCCAATATCCAAGCTGGAAGAAGAAGAGAAAAATTGGAGCTTGAAGCATTACACTGTATAGGTTGCAACTTGAGTCTCCAATGGCATTGATAGGCAATTGCATAATGGTGAAAATGAACTGAATGAGTTATGGCACAGGCGAATGAAAAACTTACACCATGGATCACTGAGGATGCTCAGAGACACTGTTAAGCAGGAGTGCAGAATGGAAGAGCCAGCGTTGAAGAGAAGGAGGGAATTCGAAATTACTGCAAGGGCAGAAAATCAATTCCCGAGAAAATTTCGCAATGCAACCTAGGAGGGCAAAATTTTCATGAGAAAATCTCTCTAAGAGAGTCGACAAAGGAAGATTTTCAGATTGAAGTTTGCTAGTGACAGAGGTAGCAGCGAAAAAACTTCAACGCAGAGCAGTCTTTAGGATAAGAAAATATTTTCCTGCAGTAGTTACTAGGGTAGGTTAACGTTAGAAATCGTTGAAAAATAACACAAATATGGATACTCAAAGTGTCTTAGAATTGTCTTCCAGATTAGAAGAAGAATTCGCATGCTTAGCAAGTTCAACGTCAGCATTTTAGAACAAAAGTAGGAACCAACATCCGAGCCACTTATGTTCTGCATGTGCTCGGATTAGGAATGAATCTGATTTCAGTGTCCTAGTTACAGGACAAGGGATATGATGTATACTTTAGGGAAAGAAAGTATACGTCCAACATCCAAGCTAGAAGAAGAAGAGACAAATTGGAGCTCGAAGCAACAGACTGTATAGGTTGTAGCTTGACTCTCCAATGGCACTGATAGGCAACAATCATAATGGTGAAAAGGAACTGAATGAATTATGGCACAGGCAAATGGGAAACTTACACCATGGAGCACTACGGATGCTTAAAGAGATTGTTGCAGGAGTTCTAGTCCTTAGTATTGGGCATGCTGATTTATGTAGAGGATGCGTACTAGGGAAGTTAAAGCAACTTTTTCGAGAAGTAACAATAGGGTAGAATGTGTATTGGGATTGATACATACAGATATTTGTGGTCCAATGTCCACAAGGGATCTTAGTGGTGGCGAATACTTCGTCACCTTTATTGATGATCACTCTAGGAAAACCTGGATTTATTTCTTAAAGACCAAGGATGAGGTCTTTGATTGATTCAAAGAGTTTAAGGCTCTCGTTGAAAATATGACATGGAAAAAGATAAAGGTATTGCGTTCAGATAATGGTGGAGAATATATGGACAAAGACTTCACAGATTTCTGGGCAAACTTGCAAAGAAGGACATCAAAAGGAATGGACAACTCCATATATTTCGGAGCAGAATGGAGTAGCAGAGCAGAAAAATAGAACTATTGTTGGGGCAACAAAAGCTATGTTGTATGATCAAGACTTGCCTAAATTCTTGTGGGTAGAGGCTTGCAACACAACAATGTACATCTAGAATAGAACTCCTCATAGAGCATTGGGGAAGAGAACCCCTGAAGGTGTCTTCACAGGGAAGAAGCTTGAAGTAAATCATCTCAGGATGTTTGGAAGCGTGGCTAATTGTCACATTCCAGACGAAAAGCGCAATAAATTGGATCAGACTGCAGAAAAGGGATACCTTGTAGGATATTAGCGAGACCTCAAAGGCATACCAAATCTACATTCCTAGTAGCACGAAGATTGTAGTGAGACGAGATGCGAAGTTCACGGAGGATAGAGCTTTCAGGAAATCTCGAGAGATGCTAGTAGAAGGTCAGTGTAAAGATGTTCCATTAGTCTAGCAGCAGCAGGGGCTGCAAGGAGGACAGGCAGAAGGACAAACACCTGGATCGAGTATAGTAACCAATACTAGTATTTCCTCAGGAGAAGGAAATCCAGATAGTTCTCAGCAGATGGAATGACAGACTTAGGAGGCGGAGTTGATAAAGCCTCCCACCACTAGTGGTAGAGCTAGCAAGGAAGTACGACAGACGCTGAGGGACACAAAGGAGTTTGTTGGAGCTCCTCGAACCGAAAAGAGGCAATGTGGACAACTTGATAGATACCAGGCCTTGGTGGCATAGGTTGAAGAACCCTTTAGCTTTTAGGAAGTCGTTCAACACCAAGTTTGGGTGCATGCCATGGTGGAAGAGTATAGTTCTATTATGACCAATGGTGTCTGGGAAGTAGTGCGTAGACTAGAGGATAGATCAGTTGTAGGATCAAGATGGATCTACAAGATCAAGTATGCTGCAGATGGTAGTATAGAGAAGTACAAGGCTAGGTTTGTGGCAAAGGGGTATGCACGGAAATAAGGAATAGACTATGAAGAGACCTTCGCCCCTGTAGCCTGATATACCTCTATCACATTTGTCATATCCCTAGTAGCTCAAATGGGATGAGTGATTCACTAGATGGATGTCAAGACAACATTCTTGAACGGGGTGATAGAAGAAGCGGTGTATATAGAACAACCCGAAGGCTTCGAAACTCATGAGAAGAGAACTCATGTATGCAGATTAAAGAAAGCCCTGTATGGGCTCAAACCCAGAGAATGGTACAGTCAGATTGATAGTTACTTGCAATAGTTGGGATTCATTAAGGGTGATGCTGATCCCAATCTTTACTTTTTAATGGTAAAGAATGAGCCACCGATTCTGGTACCATATGTGGATGACTTGTTCTTAACAGGGTCATCTAGGCTCATATTGGATTGCAAGAAGAATCTTGAAACATGATTTGACATGAAGGATATGGGGTTGATGCATTATTTTCTAGGGTTGGAAGTTTGGCAGAAGAATGGGGAGATCTTCCTTGGGCAAGGAAGATATGCTACAAAAATTCTGAAGAGATTTAGAATGCAGGATTGTCGACCCACGACTACTCCCATGATCACCAACTAGAAGAAAATATATGCATCAGGAGACAAGGAGGTGGACCCCACCTTATACAAACAACTCATTGGGTCACTTATGTATCTGGTCAACATTAGGCCAGACATTTGCTTCGTTGTCAACACCCTTAGTCAGTTCATGGTGGAGTCGAAAAGGGTGCATTGCGCAACAACTAGGCACATTCTTAGTGATGTGCGTGGAACAGTCGGATATGGGTTGAAATATTCCCGAGGGGATGATATGAGTTGAAATACTCTCGAGGGGATGATATGAGTTGAAATACTCCTGAGGGGATGATGTCAGATTGAATGGATTCACAGATGCAAATTGGGTAGGTAGTTCAGTAGACTGGAAAAGTACCTCTGGTTACTGCTTCAGTGTTGGATTAGGAATGATCTCTTGGTGCAGCAGGAAGCAAAAGTCTATGGCTTTGAGCTCAGCAGAAGCTGAATATATGGCAGCCAACACAACTACATGCGAAGCTATATGGCTTAGAAAACTGCTTGTGAGTTTGTTCAGAAAAACGATGGAAACAACTAGGGTTTTCTGCAATAATAAGAGTTGTATCAAACTCTCTGAGAATCCAGTGTTTCATGATCAGTCGAAACACATTGATATCAGCTGTCACTTTATCAGAGACTGTGTTCAGCTTGGGGTAGTTCAGTTGCAGTATATCCTCATAAGACATCAGGTAGTAGACGTACTCCCAAAGGCTCTCGAAAGAGCTAAGTTCACTCAGTTTAAAGAGTAGATGGGTATGGTAGAGAATTCGTTTGAATAGCAAAAACGAGTGATTTCTCAGTTACAGTGACAGGAAATGAGAGGTAGTTGCAGTACATATGCAGTGTTGGCAGTGGCAGGGTTAACAACAGTACAGATGCAACATTTGCACAGAAGTTGGTGGAGAGGATGTTAGACATCAGCAACGGAGAGGGAGATGTTATAGAATAGGGTGATGCTTCAACAGGTTGCATTGCCAGAGCATATTCCTCGCTAAGAGGGAGTGTTGATTTCTGGTAGCATCAGATGTGCTCCAAGTCTCAAATTTTGCAGGAAGGCTTAGACATAAGCGTACTTTTCCGATGTTCAGAGGGAGATATGATGCTTATTGATGATGTCTGACAGATAATGATCCTCTCATTTATCAATATAAGAGGAAGTTGTTTTTTGAAGTCAAGTTTATCGTCCTTTAAAGAAAGGGTGGAAGACATGGAAAGACCTTCAATGAGCCATTTTTCATTTAGGACATTGGAGAATGACCAAGCTTCATCATTATTGATTGAATGAGCAAATCTTTGTTATGTTGGGAAGGCCAAGATGTGGATATACCCTATTATGAGGGTCTCGATTGAACACTGAGCTCTGGGAACTCCTGGGGGTTGGAGTACTTCTTGCTATGAGTGACCATAGGGTGAGTGGTTCACCTTCCCCTATAGGTGCGCGATGTATAGGGTGAGTGGTTCACCTTCCCCTCTGACGAACGAGATGTGTGTAGGGTGAGTGGTTCACCTTCCCCTACGATTGATAACACATGTGTGTAAGGTGAGTGGTTCATCTTCCCCTACTATTGATGACATATGCATAAGATGAGTGGTTCACCTTCTCCTATGGCAGATGAGCAGGATGAGTGGTTCACCTTCTCTTGCAGATACCCTACTGAGAGATGCATTCAGGCATCTCCTTGTGGACATGTTGGTGGGACATGGTTCATCCTTTCCCCACATTTAGGATGCTCATTCCCTACGATTGATGGTTGACATGTTAGTGGGATGTGGTTCACCCTTTCCCCATGTGTAGGATCCTTCTTATGATTATTGATTGGCATGTGTGTAGGATGTGGTTTATCCTTTCCCTACGTGTGGTTGTGACATGTGTTTATAGGGTGTGGTTTCCCCTTTCCCTACTTGTGGTTGTGACATGTGTTTATAGGGTGTGATTTCTCCTTTCCCTACATGTGGTTGTGAGCAAGATGTGATATATTCTTTCATTGTTGGTGTTCCTGCATCATCCTACCCATGTAGTCTAGGGCACATGGGAAGTACTTCTCATCTGGCCAATGAGTTGGGAAAAGTGGATAGGGAACATATCACTACTGATGAACGCATCGTGTACTGCTGTACTCCCTATGTTTAGGATGTTGTTGTTCAACAAACTTGATCACTTGAGATCAATTCTGATTTCGGTTCTTCACATGGTTTTGTGGACCAACTTTTGTTAGTGGAGAGTGGTAAGGTCTTGTGACTCACTCTCGATCGATTTTTCTTCATTATCTATATCAATGTTCAGCAGAGTTGAGACGAGATACAAAGATGGTTCATGGCGATAGGATGGCATGATGATTGGTGACAATGGTTGACGGTTTGACAGGTGGAACTCTCCCTAGTTGAGAGGGAGTGCTAAAATTGGCAACTAGGGCTAGATTCCACTTTGGACAACTCCTTTGGAGAAGATAACTGTGGCATTGAATTCCTATTTTCGAGTGGAACAAAATTGACCAAAAAAAATGAAAAATTGGAATTTTGAATTTGCCTCCAAATGTCAAGGTTGGATTCACCTCCATAGAACATATCATCATGTCAAATTATATATAAGGGTAACCTCCATACTCATTTCTCACATCCAAGAGCTCCATTATATGTATGAGGTAGCCGAAGTCTAGAAGGAAGATGAAGGGCTATTCTGTTTTGGGTTCTCATTCTTCAATAGGGCTGAGGTTCTTAGGCAAGAGGTTGAAGCTTTCAGGAGTAAGTATGGGCTGATTTAAAGTGTGTTTTGGGCATTATTTATCCTCCATTGCAGACCGAGATCCAACAAGAAGATAGCTGCAGGCCTGAGGATTATATGGAAGATTTTTTAGGGCTATTTGGTATAGGGTTCTTCTTGTGCAGATGGGCCGCAACTACAAGTGTTTGTTTTAGGAAGACCGCAAGCCTAAATAAGCTTGTTCTAAGGTCAAAACACTGCTAAGATAAGACACAGACAGAATGCGATTCTTGTGACAATCTTGAGGGCTAAATCTAGCCCAGATTAAGTCTAAGGACCAGTGAGGGCAGCTCCATGAATGCTAGGGTAAGCCATACTTGAAAGGAGATGCTTTGGAGTAGTTAAGCGTGACAACCCATATTCTATAAGAAACCCTATCCAGACCATGAGTGACTTCTGTTGACAAAGGGCAAGAATTGCTACCTTTTGAGCCATCTTCTTGTTTGAGGTTGGATCTTCCTATTGGCAAGTCATTTTGACTTTAAGTTATTGTACTCTCTCTCTGTGATGAACATTCAATATTTATAATAAGAAGATTTGATCAAGGGTTTTTCCCTGGCTTGAGCCAATTCTTGTGTTCTCTTGTCATGACTTGTCTTTGGCAGCTATGTTGAACGTTCTTTCATCCGTTACTCTCATAAGATAATGATTAATGTAATTGCTAATGGAATAAATCTATGTCACAAGGTTCGTCGAACTTCAACCTTGAGGTTCGAATTTTGGCAAATCTTAAATTTTTTTTGAGGTTTGACCAACCTCATTGAACCTCATAGCCATTGATCAAATCCATAGATCAAAACTCATAACCTCATGTCACAACTCAAGCTTGTAATCTACCCTTGCAATTTCCATGTTTATGATAGCATTTTATGGTCTTTTGATGTTGATATCTTACTATTTTATCTTATATCACATCTTAAACTTAATATATATAGAAAATGTATATAGATGAACCTAATGGCGAACCTCGTCAAAAAATTTGAACTCGAACCAAACCTAATCATTGTTGAACTTGAACTCGAACCTGAACCATGTGACCTAGGAATAAATAATGGGCTAATGAAGTAACTGAATTAAGCAAAGAACATGTCTACTCAAAATTTAACAAGGTCTCTCTCAGATTGTCTCTTCATCCTCGGAGTTGGCTTTCTAGGATCTAGAGTAAAGTCTTACTTTTCTTTCTACATATTGCTTTTTATATAGGAGCCACTTTAGTGCTCCTGCTTTGTATTGACATTATTGTACCCAGAAGTCATATTGACCTACTTTAGTGGTCATTTTGGACATTAATTCAGTTATATTATCTAAATATTTCATCTGTTATCAAAATCTAAACTATTAGGTATTTATTCACAAGGAGATATTTCGCTTTCCAAGAATATTCCTTGAGAATAAAAGTTTGTGATCGGAAACATCGTATACTACTTCTGGGCTCCTGTTCCTGGATCTTTGAGACAAACTCTTACAATGTCCAAAACGGAAGTTTTATCCGAAAGATTATTTTTCCATTGGAATATTTTGATTTAGACATGAATTTCTTAGGAATCATCAGTCATTGCCTTTACCAATAATAAGAGCTATTGCGTGATTCATTTGGGAAGAAGGGGCATCCAGATATTTTGACTGAACATGAAATTCTTCAGAATCATTAGTCATTGCCTTTTGCAAATAAATAAGAGTTTTTGCATTAGAAGGAGCTTACTTGATTCCCAAGAAGTAATATTGATTTTGTGTCACTACAGATACTGCTGTCAATTTTAATAAAAATAAATTATAAGAGGGGAGGTCCGGCATTGGACATCCGTCATTTTGCCATAGATAAGGTTCACTGCTTTTGTTTCAGAGATACCGTTTGGGCTTCTGATGGGATTATTGATTTATTATGGTACTAGAGATGCTGCTCTGTTGATTTTAAATAAAAATACGAGGGGTGGAGTCATTGACATCCCTCATTTTGCTATGGTTAAGGTTCACTGCTATGGTTTCAGGTATACCATTTGGGCTTCTGATGGGATTATTGATTTATTCTTTCTCCCCTTTTGGGTAGTAATCATAGTTGCCAGGTTTGGCTTAGGTTTGGATAGACGCTGAATATTTTGGCCTGGGCCTTGGCGAACTGGTCCATACTCCAGGCTGAACCTCCAAACCTTCATGCAAGAAAATAACATAACATATATTTAAAAGTTAAAAAAATACTTTGCTTGCTGATTTTGTAAACAAGCTCTCAGATCTTGAGATTTTTTCTTACACTTTCTCCTGCAAATGAGGATGGCAATTTTCATCTTATCATGGAGACCGGTGCTTTGGCGGATATGAAGAAAATATAGTTTTATATCATTTTAATGATGATTTTATAATTTATAGACACTGGTCATGCATTAGATGATGATGTTGGCACAAGGCATGATTTTGAAGCAGGTTTTGATGTTCTAGATTTTCAAATTTTCATTTTAAATTGAGCTTAGACTTTAAACTCAGGATGGTGTTATCATGTTTGTGAGACTCATGCATGTTTCTTTGATAAATTATTATTTTGTGTACACTAATGTTTTTTTCTGTGTTTATTTGATTTTGAGTGATATGCATAATTTGATAAGATATATCTTCGATATTTTTGGTGTTTTTTCTGCTTTTAGTGTAATTCTTATTTCAAAAAATTAGCCAACATTTCTGTTCTTGGCTTTGTTATTTGCTAAGAAAGGATTGCATATTGTGATTTGTGGAATACAGACTGGATTTGTCAATTCACTTACTTTTGCACGGTCTGGACGCTTTCTTATTGCTGGAGTTGGGCAGGTTTGTATTTTTGGCTCTCACCCCTGATATTTATGCTAGTAATTTGATAAAAATGTCACATAGTTTTCTTTAATGTTATGAAAAACTGTTGGATTTATGTTCTTGTTGAGATCTGAAATTTATATGCCTTGTGTTAGTTGTGCACCTGCTGCTATCGAGATTCACCTCTCTGAACAGATGCTAATGTTACAAGAAACATATCAATTGGGATAGAAGATGACAGTTCTCTGAAATGGAAATTATATCTTAAAGAATAGATACACTTATCTCTTTGAGAAAGTACCTCCTTGAATTTTGTTGGTGTAAGTTTTTTAGGTTTCCTGTGATTAATTCCTTGAGTGTAGACGTTTAAGCAATGAAATTATTGATTCAGGTGCTAGGCTTATTGTCAAAGTTGCATAGGTGGTTCTGTCCTCCAAGCAGCTACACCCATACGTAATGCAACCTCAACTCAATACTTTGCTTCTTTAGAATGAGGATTGCCACACTACCACACCTATACTTTTAGAACCTTTTACCCTTGTGGTGTCTGCTCCCATGCCTACACCTGCACCCACCTTCATCCATCCATTTACCATTGTTTACTATGCTAGTTTTCATGCAGAGTGTTTGATCCTCTTCCTCCGTATACATTTTTTGCTTTTGATGAGACTTTTGCAACTGTGACAGGCAAACCGTTGTGCGCTTACTTTCACATGTTGAGAAAGATTACAACAAAGTTTTTAAAATAATGAATATCAGCGGTCATGCTATTATGCTATAAGTATTGGAGATTTCAGTGCCTGTTGGCAGGAATCTGTTTATGTAAAATAAACAAACAAGGCATATATATGATAATTATAGTTGAGCAAAATAATAATAATAATATTAAATTATTAATTTTGCTACAGTCATGACTGTCTGGAAAAGAGGTAGTGTTGCCGCCTGATTCCACATCTAAGGTTACTGTGTAGAAAATCCCTAATTCCACTTGCTCTGTGGCCTTGGGGGCAAGCTGTGAGTTGGGGCTGCCACCCGATTCCCAACTCCTCCTTTTAGGCTCTCTTCTAGATGAAGCCAAGAGGGGTAGACCCTAAAGGAAATCTAAGGCTTGGTTAGTGATACTAAACAAGTTCTAGGAGATGAAAGATTAGTTAACCAAGAGATACATCATTCATCAATTTGAAACATGTAAATACTCTGACAAGTAAATGATATGATCACGAGCATGTAAAGACATCCAAATATGCAAAGCAAATAGATAAACAATGATATCAACAATAGAGATCCCTCGCAAGAATTGAAATAATAAGACCAGTGCCAAATAAATAAACTTGATAGAAGATAAATGCTCAAGGAAGGAAATGTTACTTCTAAAGCATGAACATCTAAATGAAAGATAACAGGTAAAGATACAATTTGCATTTGAAATTTAAAGTGCGTTCACAAGAAATATACTTGAAGGAAAAGTTGCACCAATGAAAGATACTCCAAGATAAGTAAATAAGCTCCAAATACTTCAAGATAATAGGTGAACTTTAAATGAAATGCTCCAAGTGCAAGAATGTAAAATGTTTGTAAAAGTAAATCCACAATGCTTGCAAAATGTGAGATGCTTCTTGAAAAGTAAATGAAACTTGATCCTCAAGATATCATGAACATGAAATGTATTGGAAGGAAAGTAAATTGATGTAGAAATGCTCTTGGTTTATTTTATTAGTTCTACTCTAGCCTATTCTAAGGTGAGACTTTATCTATAAACTTTTACCCTTGTAAGGATAGGGATGGTTGCAAGGGACCTCAATTGGAGAAGCTTAGCTTCATTAATAAGTATCCATCTAGTCCATTAGGTCAACCCACGTGCCGACGCTCCAACGCTGGACAAGCCGAACCTGAACTACCAGATCATATGTTTACGTTTCTCGCAAACTTGGGAAAAGAGTATTGAGGATGGGGTCCTAATCTCTATACAACCAACTTCTGTTGGAGGTTAATTTTAATGAACAAAATGATGAATTGTGATTGTGAATGATATTCACAAGTAAAGTAGCAAATTGCAAATGAGCAAATGAGATAAACTATGAATGAGCTATGTAAGCAAATCTAAATCATGCAAATTGGAGATTAGATTGTTGCTAAAAGTAAACAATAACTAAACTAACCAATTAGATATCACTTACATGTACATGGAATCAAACTGTTGAGTGCGTACACAAGTCAATGATTATGTGAAAATCAGATACTAAATGAATTGAAGCCTAAGTTGCAGGAAACGCTGACAAGGGAGGAGTTTCCGTATGGAAACGGAAATGAAACGCGGAAATGTGTACGGTACGACCCATAAATGCTTTTTTGGCTGTACTGGCACGTTTCTCAAGGTGGAAACGTGGCCAGTATGGCCCGAAACGCGTTTATGGGCCGTACGACATCGTTTCCACATGCAACTTGACTTTTTTTTTGTTTAATTAATTTGTTTTCTAATGCCTTCTAGTTGCTTCTAGATGCCTATCTAAAGTTATAAAAGTGAACTTTTGCCCTGGTGTTGATATGTAGTTCATCAGGAAGTTTGAGGCATATGTAGTTCATGGTAATGTTAAATTCTTAAAGTAAAAGTGATATTCTCCTTTATGAAAAATAAAGATAAAGGAGAATATCACTTTTACTTAAATCTTTAACATTACCATGAAATGACTCAAGATGTTTGAGAGTGGTTTCGCCCTCATTGGATTTCATATGGAGAAAGTAGAATTTTAGATCTCACTCAAAACCCAGTAGACTTATTTGGTTTTCAAGATTTCAGGATTGGGGGGATTGCAATGTTTCCGTTGGATTTTATCATGTACTATGGTATGGTACTTGTATTTAATCAAGAGAACCAAGCCCTCTATGCAAGGGAGACTCCCAATAATCAAGAGCATGTAGGGTACTAGGGTATGAAACTTGTATTTAATCAAGAGCACTAAGGTCATTAGACTATGTAGAAGGAGACTCCCAATCAAGCACGAGACAAGGAATTAGAAATTTCTCGTGGCTGATTTTGGATATTTCTATTTTCATTATGTGATCATTCATGAGTAAATGTGATGTAAATTTAGAGACATATAATTTATGCATTGACAATTGACAATTTTATCATAATGTAATAAATTAGAATGTATCATATATGCTTTACGATTGCACATATTTCTTAAATGTCCTAATATATATATATATATTCGCGTTTCCCTGTTTCCAAAATTTGGGGAGGTCACATTTCGTACTTGTGCCCATTTCGGAAACTCGTATCTATTTCCCTGTTTCGTGCAACCTTGATTGAAGCATAAAATGGACAGTTAACTCAAAATTAGTGAATGAAATGAGCATGAAACATTAACGTGAAATTAGAAATTGCATGGAACTAATTCAACATGGTAAGGAAACACTTGCATGGAATTGAAATTGAACATGCAAAATGAACAATTAGTGAAAAGGTGATAGCCAAGTGAAATGGAAATTGAAATAACCACTTAACTCAATGTAAAAAATGTATTAGTAAATGGAGAAATTTGCATTCACTTGGATCATTAGCATTAGTGTGAAATAAGATGGAAATGAAATTAATCTACTTGCATGAAAAGGAAAAGAACAAAATAGAAGAGCAACAAACACAAAGGATCACCTTCTCTGGGATACCAAGGGGATGATCCCCAAGCTCCCAAAGAAGAATAAATTTTTATTATTAGTTGTGTGAGAGCCCACTTATAAAAATGAGGGCTTAGCTTGGAAAGAGCTTACAATATTCTTGATGATCAAGTGTACTCTTTCCCAAAAGAAGTTACAAATGTGAACAATGAAGGAATCTACTGGAGAAATGTTACAAGAAAAGGGCTTGAAAGCCTTGAGTGAATAAGGAAATACAAAAACTAGAACTCCTCAAGCATATGAGGTTCTAGAAGAAGAGATGATGAATCGTTAGGAGAGAATATTAGTCTTGAAGGTTCAAAGTGAAAGGGCTCCAAGGCATGCACTTTCATTCTCCTCAAACTCGAATTGCCTCTAAAGCCTTTTTCCAATTGAAATCACCTCCAATACACATGCACCGTCAAATAGGACAAGTTAACATGCAAGAGAGATAAAGAGCTGAAATATACAAGAGGAAATCAAATCCATGAGATAGAAAAAGTTAGTGGATCAAATATAACTTCAAATATATTTATATTACAACAATTTCCTCACTAAGATCAACTTGCAAGAACTGATATAATGGGAGAAAAATTGGCCTAAACCCAATGCTCTAGACTTATACGCTTGATATAAAATGAAGCACAATTTAAAGTAACCAAGAGAAATTGAATTTTGAATTTGATGGAAGGAAGAATGTGAGGCTTATAGAGACCCCCTTATTAATGTCTTTAGATGTCTTTGGATAATCCTTAGCTTGAGTGACTTATGAGCTCCTTGAGGTCATTGGAGATGGATGGTCCAACCGAAGACGTCCCCAATCTCCAAAGGGACTTGGTAACTTGCCTTGAAAACAATCACACTTGCAAAACCAACTATTAGTGCAAAAGGAGACTTGTCATATGAAGGCCAAGTTGAATTTGTTGTTCAACTGAGAACAACAAATTACAAGTGCTCAAGATATGCCAAGCTCAAGGGAGATTGCAAGTAATTGCAATCGTCCTTCCCTAGACAATAATGTCCTCAGACAATACACAAAATCAATTAGCTATGCATTATAAACTCAATGAAACACAATCAAATAATTTCAATGATACTATGCAATAAAAACTTTTCAAATGACCCGTGGAGATAGATTTAGCTAAAGAAAAAGCTCATATTGCGGCTTGATATTTTACCTCATCCTCAATGCATAACATCGCAGGACAAGCATGTATCCCGCAAAAACTTTCCTTTATTGATTCAATAGAAATTTGAGTATAGTAACAACAAGCATCTAGCTTACAACTATGAGCCAATGGGAGCCCAAATGGTTAATTTATTCAACAAATGGAGAGAATCCCAATGAAAGAGATCAATGACAAGTGGAGCAAGTGGTGGAGATCACAAAACCAAGTCGAATACCATGTGTATGAGCCAATGCCAAGTGTGGGATCAAATTCTGGTAGGTGGACAGTGTGCTCCTCTGATCGTTAATGCATATTCCTTTATGCTGCCATGTGTGGAAATCGAGTGGGAAAGATGAGGAATCTCCCACACAAATCTCAACCAAAAATCAAGGTAATGACACCTCTACACAAGTGCCAACCAACTGCCATCCATCTCTAAGTATATATTGTTGTATGAGCTGCATGGAGGCTGCCAAACATGCTCTGCGTGTGAGCTGAACTAAGGGTGAGTGCACAAGTGGAAGGTGGAGTGGAGATGGGTGGAGATCTCTAAGTATATATTGTTGTATGAGTTGCGTGGAGGCTGCCAAACATGCTCTGCGTGTGGGCTGAACTAAGGGTGAGTGCACAAGTGGAAGGTGGAGTGGAGATTGGTGGAGACATACTCCACGATTTCCTCAATCAAAGATTCAAATCCCATCAATCTGATTTTAGTAGACAAAATGAACCCCACTTGGGCAATAAACTCGACCTCTGTTGAGTGCATTAACTCATACACTGATGTTGTGGCCAAATCATTCTTTAATTTTCCCTTTGACTAATCTTTTAACTTGAGTTTATTTTCCATGTCATTTCCATTTCATTTGTCATGTGGAAATATTTATTATTTTCTCCACTTATTCATTTTTTGGCCAATTTATTTCCCATTTTCCCACTAGACTTGGGAAAAGTGGGTTTTGAGGGGCTAGAAGTGACTTTTTGGTCCCAAAAGTGTCCTAGAAGAATGTTGAGGTGGAGAGGATGAATTTTGAGTACTCATACACCCTTAACATCTTTTGGCATCCTTTTATTACATTTTAGCCTATCAAGACTTAGTCAAATCCCGCGAAATTTCAAAGATGACGTAGCATGGTAATATACATTGACCATAGACATTAAGATGGACTAGGGGCTCAATCTTCAAGTTGTCACCACAACTTTGGGGGTATGTGTGAGTGAAAAAACTCGGTTAATTATTTGCCGCTAAAAAGCATGAATAATTAGCTAAGTGAGAAAACACCCTAGGGTGTACCCACCTGCTGATTGAGTCCCAAGTCTCCTAGGCATGTTACATTGCTTTATTCATCATGCTAGTGACATTTTTACAACTCCCTGTAGGGTTGCAAAATTTGAGGACTAGAGAAGAAAGAAGAAAGAGAGAAAAGGACTGGAATGCCATGTTAACTTCTGAAAAATTTTGGTGTACATTCTGTCTCATGGGTTATGGAGTCTTCGTATCGCCAAAGTGTTGAGAAATCCAAAGAGGTGGCAGTTAATTGATTTCTCTTGTTATGGCATTAACTTGTGATGATTTCATTATTATTTTTAGATCCTTTTAATTATCTTTTCTTATCATCAAGACTAATGCCAAGCAGCAAATAAAAGAGAACACAAGATGTAGGCACACTGCTAGGGCAAAACCCCACTTTAGGGGAAAACTCGTTCAAAATTCTTCCTTTAGTAGATTCAAGATGAGACGACTTAGACCCTAGACTAGAGACTTCCTCCATCAAGTCATCCTTGTTTGATCTTCCTTTCACTTATCATTGTGATAGCACCAAACTGTATTTGCACCTGAGCCATCATCATTGTAATACCACTGAGACCTTCTTACTATAGGATCACCGAACTGATGCCACTGTGATATTGAAGTCATTGTGATAGCTCCAAAATTGAGGTCACTGTAGTGGCATCGAACTGAATTGGCACCCAAACTGTGAGACTGAAGTAAGCACCAACTCATGTGGCATATCACCGAAATTATAGTTACTACGGAAGCATTGTACTGTGATAACATCGATCTTATAGTAGCACCGAACTGTAGGAGGCATAGTATCGAACTGTGTTTGCATAACCCTGAACCGTGTAAGCATAACACCGAACTGTGGAAGCATAAAGAACCTATTCGAGTTCCCTGTAATAACACTGAAACATCTGCCTTATCCAAACTTGTTATCATCGAAACTTTGTCTGAAATCTGAACTTGTGTTATGGTGTAATGCAAAGATCATATGCTTGTATATATAGTGGTATGTACATCCTAAATGAGCCGATGTGAATCGTGAAGAGATTTATCTTGGTGTTTAAGCTGACATGATATTATTTGAGGTAAGCTAACTTGATGAGGATTCTTTCAACAACAAGGAAACTTAGACTCGATGGAGGAGTCTTCACAAATTGACTTGATGGAGGCTTGACCTATATATTTGACCCAAGCATGAAACCCATGCTTTAACAAGTCAATTAAAATAATAATAAAATTCTTTTTGCTTTCTTTTGACAAATATATTACATTTTGACTTAAAGTACAATTATGAAGACCAAACCTAGTTACATTCTTCAACACAAACTGCAACTCAACAATCAACAGGTAGAAAGACCATATAAATGTTCCTCAAAACATTGCAATGAATCACTAGTCTTGTATCAATCCTTGGACTTTTAATTGGAAATCCATGTGGTGACCCACCTTATAATTGGCAGTATTAGACATGAATGCTACTATTTATAGTTGACTAGTTTTCCAGGATTAGAGATCATTACGATTCTGTTGTAAATATTGGTAGTTTTCTTTTTCCTTTTTCAGATTTATTCTTACAATTTTTAACTTTACACAACATTGAATCCTCAGAGCCCATATTGCCTCAACAACATTGAAGCTCAAAGTTTGGGGCTTATGAAGGTTTGATGGTATGTGATTTCATTATATTGGAATAACATGTGCATTTAACATGCAACATGTAGCTTTGTAGGAACCCTCCCCAAAGGAAGAATATTGGATTATTAGTGGAATCATATTTGGATTGAAAGAGGGAAACTAGACGATAATTGCGTGTTAATTGAGGTATGCACCTATTATCATCTGTAATAATTTAAAGGATCTAGTAGGGGATGATAACAACTGCTTTGATATTTCCATCCCAAGATGATCCTTTAAGTCAATTATAATGCTAAAAGTGGGTCCAAGTTGACTACCATAAAGAAAATTGCCAGGGAAAACTACATGTAATGAAAATGAAAGGTTGGTTGTTGGCTTTGTGTTAAGTGGTGATCCAAACGCATAGGATTCAAGGAATGAACGCTGCATGTGTTTGTTTTGTGTTCTTGCTTAAGAAAATGGAGAATTCGGCATAGAAAATGAAGTTGTTGATGAATAGCAACACATCCTACAAGATGCACAAGGCTTAATTTATCCAGTAATCTCATCACGTACATGAGTAGGGTGTATTTTTGGATGTGGTTCATGGACTCCAGAGATTCGTGACCATTGCATCCACAAAAACATTATTCTAGGCAGATCCATACGAAGGGATCACTTCCGACCAACTCATTAAGGGAGCCTAACCCAAGAGTGCCAAGGAGAATTGACCTTGTGACCTCTCAACAGTGTTATAAGGACCGAACTGCACTGATTGGTTCAGACTGGTCCGACTGATTCAGAACGGTCCGACCTTTTTGAGGCAAAAACTAGTTCAAATCAATGACTTGAACTATTTTTGTCCAGTTCGGTATGGTAAAGCCACGTAGAATGCAACAAGTGGGCCCTGTTTTGTTTTTTTCTTTTAATTTTTGTCTTAGTTGGGCACTAGCCTATAATATGTGCCTAATATTCAAGCATATGGCCCTACTATTGCTATGCATTTCATGGTAATGTTAAATTTTTAAAGTAAAAGTGACATTCTCATTTACTTAAATTTTTAACATTACCACGAAATGACTAAGGATGTTTGAGAGTGGTTTTGACCTTATTGGATTTCATATGGAGAAAGTAGAATTTTAGATCTCACTCAAAATCCAGCAGACTTCACAGTTTTACAACATTTCAAGATTGGGGTGATTGCAACGCTGCATTGGATTTTCTCATGTTTGAGGTTATGGAACTAGTATTTAATCAAGAGCACCAAACCCTCTATGTTCCTTGATGCTAGTGGCATTGGTTGTTGAACTCCTCTATCATGATTCTACTAAAAAAATACCCATCAGTCAAACAAAATCTTGACTTGACATGCTATGATTTTTCTATCTTATTTTAATGCTTAGAAGGTGATATTGATGACAGAGATCCCAATATAGGCAAAAATTTGGATGATATGTAGATATTTGTTGTAGCATAATTTTTTTTGGATGCTAGAGGCCATGTGGATCTTGTTTGCTGATGTATTTTCGGTTTAGCGATGGATTGCACAAAGTGCTATTTTGGTTATGTGCACCCTTACATGCTATATTATTGAGAAGTTTTGCTTATTTGTGTATAAATGGTTTGGATTCATATGGATGCACATGAATATATGTGTTTTTCTTTAAAATTTGAATATTTCATGTGTTTTTGGTTGACAAGTTTTTTGGTCCAGTTTTTTTACTGGTTTCCATATGTTTTTGATCGGTTCTCGGTTCGGAGGGTCTATCGGTTCAATGACCGGTCCGTTTATGATAACTATGCCTGTCAGTAGCGAGCTGCTTTAACGACTAGAACTCGACCAATTGAGGTAACCCTCAGGGCTTGATTTAGGTGTATTGAATCTTGAAATGACTAAAATTCAAGGTTTTTTTAATTAATTTTTAATATTTCATCCTTTATAAATTGTAACGTAGAAAATCATAAAAGCACTAACCAAAATTCCAGACTGAACAAACCAACCAAAAAACTTATCAAATAAAAAATACATAAAATATCCAAATTTTGTGAAAACAACTATATAATCATGTTCATCAAGGTAAATAAAAACCATCAGATACCAAGGGTTGCTTGTTTACGTTTGTTGTTGACACCAGTGATGTAAGGGTGTCAATATCAAGCTTAATTGATATATATATAAATTGAGAGGAAATGCATGAACATTGAGTCTCTAAATGGCCTTTAGACTTTAAAAATGATCACATGTTGTAATTAAATCAATACATAGCACCTCAGGAATCCAACTTTCTAGATTTTTTGCATTGTGTGGACCATCCTTTGCATGGGGATCCTTGGTCTTTTAACTCACCCTCAAAGCTTCAACATTGACATTAATGTCATTCACTTTTGATAATGGAAGCAAATTTAAGCCATTCCAACTATGTTTGTCCTTTGGAATTGCTAGTAGATTGCTATCCATAATCCTATTCAAGGAAGGGTCAATCTCCTCCAAGAGTAAGGGATATGCATTAGATGTGTTGTTAAATAACTGATTGTATTGCATGGTGATCCAATCATTCAATTTTCTTTGCTCTAAATGATTTACTTTCTTCATGTATATGCACTCAAACACACTCCATTTGCATTGATAACTTGCCATAGGATTTAAATTGCAAATGTTTGCAACTTGAGAACCTTGCCTTGATTGAGAAGTTGTGATAATGGTGAGAAGCTTCTTAGGAGTGGGGGAAGCCAATCCTCGGGCTCACATTTTACAATGCTTGGTCCCTAAGTGTCCTCATCTTTCTTTATGATAAGATTTATGCCTAGGGGGCAACCTTCTATTTGGTCAATGGTGAAATTGAAGGAGAAGGAAGAGGCTAACAAAATTGTGGTGAAATTCTTTCTATAGAGTGACATACCATTCAACATTTCCAAGAACAATCCATTCTACCATTCCATGTTTGAAGTTGCCGCCATTGCTAGTCCAGGCTAGAAGGGCCCTTCTTATAATGACTTGAGAGGGTATCTCCTTCAAGGGGAAAAGGCCAATTGCACAAGGAGATTGGTTGAGTTGAGAGAATAACTGGCGATCACGGGATGCATCGTTATATCAAAAGGTTGGACAAATGGGAAGGGCAAGTCCATTTTGTATTTCTTGGTTAATTGTCCCAAGGGGACAATGTTTATCAAATCTATTGATGCATCTGCACATGTTAACTATGCACAATTATTATGTGAGTTATTGGATAACTTCAACTAGGAGATAGATCCGCAATATGTTGTCCAAGTCATTCAAACAATGCTGCTGCTGACAAGTTGCTCATGGAGAGGTATTGAACTTATGTTGGACTCCTTGTGTTATCCATTGCATTGATTTGATGCTAGAGGGCATGAGAAATATTCCTTGGATCAAGGAAATTGTTGATTCAAGAGTGTACAAAATATATTTATAATCATGCATTTGTTCTAACACTCCTAAGACAGTTCGCAGGGGGAAAGGAGTTGGTCCGTCTTATTATCAAGCATTTTGCAACTAGCTTCATTTCTCTTCAATCTCTTCATAGTTCAATGTTGGAGTTATAGAGGATGTTTCTCTCAGATGAATGGAACTCTTATGTCTAGAGCATTAAAGTGGATGGGCAGGCCATAGCCCAACTTGTGAGACATGTTGACCACTGGGATGACACCTGATGGTTATATGAAAGACTCCATGCCCAAGGGTGATCTAGAGGACACTTGTACCATCAAATATCATTAGTCAACAAAGTTTGTTAACTCTACTTCTATCTTCTCATCATCTTTTTTGTACCCAGATTCCACACCCTACGGGGAATTGTAATAAATGATATTATTAATGATGAGTTTTGAGTCTGTAACATGCCTAGGGTGTTTTGATTCGATCAACAAATGAGTACACCTTGGAGTGTTTTTTTAATCTGGTTGATTATCCCTTCTTTTTCAAAGGCGGATAATTTTCTGGGTTTTTTTACTCACTTTTTACCCCAAAGCCGAAAGGACGGTTTGAAGGTTGAGCCCCTAACACATGTTAGTGTCTAGAGTCAATGTATATTACCATACTAGATCATACAAAAAAATTCGTGGAATTTGGTTAGGTCTAGGTAGTCATTTTTTATTTTCTTTAGATTTCTCGCAGATAAAAAATTGCAAATAAAATTGTATTTAAATTGTAATAAGTGTAGTCTAGAGAAGTTGTATGGGGTATGAGTAATAAAAATTACACCTCTCACCCTCAACTTTTTACTATGACACACTTTGAGGGGTTAATAATGTGTTTTGGACCCTCAAAACCCACATTTCCCAAGTTTAGTGGAAATTGTGGCTTTTAATTAGGCTAGAATTAAATAAAATAGAGATAAATAAATTATTCCATGTGACAAAATGATGTGGGAGCCAAAAGAACCTCATTTCAATAGAGGTCGTGAAGCGACTGGGACTACCAACCATACCACACTTGCAACCGTACAACATAGGTGGCTTCACCAAGGACGAGATCTCTGAATCCACCAGCAGTGCCACCTTCCCTACATCATCAAGCCCTTCACAGATGAGGTATTGTGTGATGTTGCACCGCTTGATGTTTGTGATGTATTATTAGGCCAACCACACTTGTGGAAGCGCCATGTTGTGTATGAGCCAAGGCCTCGTTGTTATTGTTTCTTTGTGTAATACATTATACAGGATACCGGAGGTAGCCCCACCTACCGCCACTTCTTTGATCTCTGCTAAGAAAGGCAGTAAGATCATCTCCCAGACTAGGAAATTTATTTTCTGTCTAGTTCGCTCTCAAAGTAAGGGGAAGATCGTAGCCACATCCATGGCCCCCGGGAAGGGTTCCTCCACTCAGCAGAAGTAGGTGGATACGGTCATGAAAGAAGACAGGGACATCTTCTACTCACCCACAGGGGTACCGTTGCACTGTTAGGTCAAGCATTCGTCTGATCTGACTTCTGGAGCACCTCTACCTAACGGGCCGATCTATCACCGCTCCATTCTAGGAAATGCCAAGTGCAAGTAGTGACATGATCAGCATTAGGTACCACACAAGTTTCAAGTGGGCAACAAAGTCTGGTTGCATCTATAAAAAGAACGCCTTACAAGAGCCCATTAGAAGCTCAAACCACTCCGATATGGTCCTTACACCATTACCAAGGCTGTGCGAAACAATATTTTGGAGCACAGCATTCCCCCATTCCTTCGCTTGCACCGAGTGTTCAATGTGCACTGCCCTCAACCATACTTCCCACCATTACTAGACACATTAGAGGTTGCAGAACAGCCCACCAGGGACCAAGTTTAGCAAAAGTTTCATCATTTAATGGAGGAACTCAACGCAATGGGGACCATTGCTTCCTAAGGAGGGAGGAATGATCCAGATGGGATGTTGGTTGGCACCCACCTATCCCACTTGGACTCCCACAACTGTCTCTTTCAATTTTTCCATTTCCTTAATTGTAGCACAATTTACTATTTATGGCAATTTTTCAAGTCTTGAACTTTCAGAGTCATTTTGAGGCCCTAAATGACGTTTTTTGGGAAAACTAGGAGCAACATGGGTCCATGGACCAATGTTGTTCATCCCAAAGTTGTAGTCCTCAGATAGATCTTTCTAACGAGGTATTGTGCACGTCAAACAGAGATCGTATGCTAAAGTTACAACCCCGGGAAGTTGATGTACCATTTTATCCAAAACGGCGCCCCTAGTTTGATGCTTCATCTCCTAGGGTTAGGTTTTTGGATGTTTAGGGTTTTCCATTGTTTCTCAACAATAAATAGGCCTTCGAGCCTCATTGTAAGACAGTTCAGAGGCATGTAGCCGCCACATCTCTTCTCAGAGATAAGCTACCATCGCCCTAGCTGGATTATTTCCATCTCTATTTGTAAGCATATTTCAGTGTTTTACATTAATGAAATGCAGAATTATTTCTGTTGCATCTCTGTATTTCTGGTTATACCTGTAATTTGTTGCGTTCTTGTATAAATCCGGATCACCTTTAGTACATGAGTTCCTCTAATAAATTCGATTTTCCACATGTGCAACTACTGCTTTATCTCTGGGAAATTCGATTTTATGAAATAATGGTATACTTATGATGCAGGGTGCTAAGTCATCTTCCACATGTTTGTTGACTGGACTCTTTGACTTAAGATAATTTCCAAGTCATTTCCACATCATTTTGTCACATGGAATAATTTATTTATCTCTATTTTATTTAATTCTAGCCTAATTAAAAGC
>Ga0181469_100137_pt1 | contig 23128 bp, 21 predicted proteins | sample InSIn2SAF170_2_FD_119081 | JGI IMG/M metagenome (GOLD analysis project Ga0181469, IMG submission 119081) | Clean room microbial communities from NASA Spacecraft Assembly Facility at Jet Propulsion Laboratory, Pasadena, California, USA -... ... | reverse complement strand
TATATATATATATATATACTTGTTTGAACAGTTACAGACAAGTGAGTACGGTAAGTAAGTGAGGGAGAATGTTCAGTACAGTGATTGGTTACCATACTGTTTGTTGTATTGAACGACTGCTAATCTTGACCGCTATACAACGAAGAACATTCTTACTAATGAACAATAAACTCCCCTGCCCCCACAAGACGAACAATAGTGAAATTCGTATCAAACATAGACAATACATCCCTTCGTTGTATTTAACCGAATAGCTTAGCTATTCTCTGGTTATTCCAATCCCAAGCCGTGACATCCTCGTACCGACAAGGCGTCGCATCAGTGATGAACTCCTTCAACGGGAGCAGCGAACTGTCACGGTTGGGCTTGGCGAAATATGCAATGGAGAAGCGCTCGGGGATCATGTCATCACCGCCAGACTTGATGGTTGGAGGGTATGTGACGCGGTGGCAGGCAGCGCGGAAAGTGTCGTTTGTCAATCGCTGGAGAGAGTCTCCAATGTTGAGGATGATGTCTGTTGGTGCGGAGGACTCGACGTTGCGGAAGGTTCCTAGGCTGGTTTGGTCTTCGACTTGGAGGCCGCCGACTGAGTCTTGGAAGAGCATTGTTATTGTGCCGAAGTCGGTGTGTTCGGCTATGCGGGTGGTTTTTCCGTCTGCGAGAGTCTTGGATGGGATGGAGGGATAGTGGAGGAGACGGAATTCGTTCTCGGCTTTGGAGTGGAGGGATCTGAGGTGGGTTTCGGAAATGCCTAGAGCGATTGCCAGTGCGGAGAGGAGTTGGAGCTCGGTCTTGAAGGCTGTCTCATAGAAGGTTTCCATGCATTTACGGAATCCGGGGAGGCTTTCCTCGCGGATCCAGATGTTGTCAACCAGGGTGTCGGTTGCTCCTCCCATGTCAAGGGTTTCCTGGATGAAATGTCAGCATTCCTTGTTCAGAGTCTTCGAAAGAGTCGACCAACCTTCAAGTCCTTAGTTTTGGCGGGTGCCTGCCCTTTTTCAAATCCGCTGATACTGCCGACGTTCTCCTGCCCGACGTAGCTGTACCCACGGTTGGGGGTAGACTTGGGAGGATGTTTTGCTTCCATCTTGGTCTCATACGGCAGGGCGAAGAATTTTCGTGTCTATATGGAGAGATGACTGTTATTGAAATGTTCGTTATCAAACGTGTGAACTTGCTCTTACCATAGCGAACAGTTCATGGATAGACTCCTCTGGGATTCCATGGTTTTGAATCTTGACACAGCCCCTCTTTCTCAGAGAGTCGAGAAGGCTTTCGCAAAAAGATTGCTTCTGTTGCGGTGTTCCGAAGAACATGGACATATCTAGGGTGTCGGGTGCGTCTGTTGCGGGAGACATTGTGGTAGAGCGGTATTGGTGTCTGAAAGTCGGTAACAGATGGGAGAGTGTGGAAGAGGTGGTTTGTCGACATTGCTATTCATCGTGGAAGCGAGTTTAGATATACTCATGTTGACCGGAGCTTCTTGCTTCATGGTGGTCTTTATCGTCACCATGGGTGATAGGGACTTGTTGTTGCTCCGGAGCTTCTTGCTTCGAATAGTATGTATACACCAAGTAGTGCAGTCGCTGAAGACCGTTGAAATGGTGATCCAGCCATTCGGATTCGTTGATGAAGCGCTCCACCATGCGCATGTACCGAGACCAGACGTGTCTAGCCGATGCACTGTATCAATGTGAACCTGATAGTAGACTCAAGAGTGCAAAAAGGGTCAACCAATAGGTCAATTTGATTTTCAGAATTTACGCGTCATGTAAACACTAGGCGATGCAGTGAAGATCATAGACGGAGTACTTCCCCGAATATTCCAGAACATCTGGGGTATGGCTAATCTACCATGAGAAGCAATATCAACTGCCGGTATCAATGGAGAGTCGCTCTGTTTTTTCCATATCTGTCTCGCACCACCTTGATCGAATAGAAACGTTGCGGATATACAAGCCATGTTGCGGTCACGCTCAGAGATTGGTAGCACGATGTTGAACCCTCTTCATAAAGTAACACCAGAGCGAGGCAACTGGAGTAATGTCTTCAATACTGTCATCTTGTTACTTGTCAGTTATAGCAGCAGTTCAAGCAAGTTAGCTTGGGTTTCACAAACACTTGTTCTGCACGTCGAAGCATGAGATACCTTGTCCACTGATGACTTCGTCTTAACAGCAATAAGTGAACGCAATTGTTTCGTCGTCAGTGTGTGTTTACGGGGCTTGAACGACTTCATATATACGTGTCTCTCTCCTTTGTCCGCTGCTGACCGTGTGTCTTCAGTAGCGTGCTATGTATCAGTCACATAAGTAGAACGCTGTTCATTATGAACGGTTCTACAGATTAGTCTCGTCCGCTGTTCGGCCGAAACGTAAAGTATAAATACATGTACTTCGGTACATACGTATGATCTCGAGCGGTCTGACACTCTTGAGTTCAACCGACCACATCTATACACACAAATGGCAATCCTCTCAAACGTGATTCTCATCGGCGTACGTATGACGAAAGCAACGACTAACCAAGAAAAGCAGGGCTAACCCATACCAAAAGGCAGCCGGCACAGTCGGCTCCAAAATCCTAAAAGCCCTACTAGAAGACGACCGTTTCCACATTACCATCCTCTCCAGACCAGACTCGACCTCAACTTTCCCAGAACATGCCAGAGTGAAAGTCGTACGTACAGAGTACAGCCACGACAATCTAGTCCAGCTATGGCGTGGATTCGACGCCGTCGTCAGCGCAACCGGTGTGCAGACATTCGACCAGCAAGCTGAATGGATCAAAGCTGCTCATGAAGCCGGCGTCAAACGTTTTATTCTAAATGATTACGCCAATTCTATCGAGAATCAACGCGGTGTTCCTGAGCTTGAGCAGTTCCGGGACGCTAAGAGGGACTGCTTGGCACTTGCGAAGCAGCTTGCGGCGGAAGATGACAACTTTAGCTGGAGTGCTCTTGCGACTGGGAATTTCATCGATTTGTCTCTTAAGAAGTATCCCATCTTCGGGTTTGAGATACCTCTCCGCAAGGCACGTTTGGTGGATGATGGAACGGAAAGATTATCTGCGGTTACCGTCGCCGATATTGGCAAAGCTGTTAGGGGTATTTTGAGACAACCGGAGGAGACGAAAAATCGCTACTTGCATATTAGGTCTGTCGAGACGTGTCAGAAGGAGATACTGGCGGCTTTACAGGACCAAACAGGAGCAGAATGGGAGGTTCGGTATGAGAAGTCAAGTGAAATGTATGAGAGAGGGAAGGCAGCGTTCAAGGCAGGTGAAAGAAGTGGTATGCTGGATCTTTTGGTTACGCAGCTCTTCCAGAAGGGCAGCAATCGATCTATCGTCGTGAGCAGAGAGAAGAGTGATAACGAGTTGCTCGGGGTTGAGGAAAAAAGCATAAGCGTTATTGTCAGGGATGTGCTCGCCACTTTGAACACAGTCTAGAAATCTGGTAGTGGTCATAATGTATCCTGCCTCCTCCAGGTCTTCGTCTCACTGCTCAACAACCTCTCAGCCCTCGGTCTACTCCTTCTCATCTTGTCCCAAGCAGCGTTACGTCTATCACTGTCCCGATTATCCAGACTCGTGCCAGCAACTCTCAAACCCTCTATTACATCTTGCAGCTGCATTTCCATCCTATCATGCTTCTCCTGCAGTCGTAAGTTTTCCCGTCGAAGCTCAAGTATCGTCTTAATATTTCCGTCCTCATTAACGAGCCTATCATGGTCTTCGATTCGCATCCAATGAATGCCAATCTGTTCTCGGATTTCTTGGACAATATTGCTTGGCAGTACGCGTTCAACGTCCTGAAGTTTAGTATACAGGTCACGAATTTCGGCCATGGCTGTGGTGATTTCATTGCTACGTGTGTAAAGATCTCTGGGACGAGGAAGAGGGTCGAAAGCACGAGCCTTTTCTGGGGCTGATAGTGGTATGGTGGAGCTGAGGGAGGGGGTCACAGGTGGTTGCTTTGTGGTGCCTACTTTGTTTCGTTGGTCTTCGGAAGTGCCTGACATGGCTGTTATTATGCGGTTGATCGCTGTGAACTTTGTTCGATCAGCGCGGAAGGAGTAGGCAGTTGATACTATTAGTTAGCAATGGTTCGTATCACGGCCACGCTTGTTCAGTGTATCATCAAATTGCCGTGAACGCGGTCCTGTATAAGACGTCTGGTAGAGGTAAAGTCGAGTTGAAATGAAACGAGAACGAGAGTAGCAATTTGTATCCCATCAGTGTGGAAAGTGGTGATATCTCATTTGACTCATAACATGGTTTCTTTACCTCGCGAACAAACGTATACAACTTCGTTGTCACCATGATTGTACTGTTGTGTTGTCTAAACTCGAGTTGAGTTAGGTCACATGTATGATAGTCCTTTCTCTGTAACGTTTGTCACCACCTCTACGTAAGCATTCATTGAAACACCAGATTGATACGCACTGCTTGGAAACGACCACTTTGTACAACCGCCAAACGAGAAACAAGTGATGCTGTTTTATAAACACAAGAACGAAGTCAACCATGTAGATGGGATGATTAACGTATGAGCAAGACGTGTTTTGTCAGAACTCGGCGTTGTTCAGTAAACACTTACCGTTTGTTCATATTACCGACCATGTTTGAGCATGAGTCACGCCCTGAGCTGGCATCTTGGTACGTTGATTGCAGTCGAAGTTAAATTGCTGGACAACGGTTGAGCAGCGCCACTGGTTGTCTCCTGCTTAGGTGACAGCAGTGCTCGATGAATGCACGTGATTCTTGTTCATGCTTGCTCGAGGTCTGAATAAACGAAGAGCTTGAAGACCAAGCAGCTCAGAAGGACATGAAAACCTGGATGATCAGTAGCGTACTCTGCTATCGTGGCTTGAAATTGCTGACAACAAGAGGCCGTGAAAGTGTCCAAGCAGGTGCATTCTATGGCTAGAAATGTAAGAGCACGAACTAGTAGGTAATGGTAGTTGATATAGTTCGAGTGAGTGTAGGTGTATGAGATTGTAAATGAAAGGAAATGGTCCAAGGGGAAGATGACTGTTATGATGCTCATACGGAGAAAAGCGTGGTTGGGTGCAAACACCTTCGCACTTCAGCGGAAGGAACGACATGCAGCACCACTTAACCCTTATTGTGTTGGTCCTTCTTCATCGTTGTTATGTACATATAACACCACCTCAAATGCTAAGTACGTAGATATCTGTCAAGCGAGTTCAAGCTCGATCACATCCTGATCATACTGACTGTAATGTACAATGTCAGTGATTTTCAATCCGAGCTCAGGATCCTCTAACAGCTTCCGCCATCGCCCTTCTGACCTCTCACTGCTCGCATAAAATGTCATCATCACCCAGTCAAGCAAGCACGTATTGACCTGCGCCCCTCTGTCTGGAAGGACATGGTCCCAGACAAGCAGCTTCGAGTATCCTCTCTTCATCGCCGGGATGATCTGTTTCACAATTTCCTTTGCTTCCATATCGGGAAAATCATGAAGGATGTTGTGCATGAAATACACTCGGGCACCTACACTTTGTTACCACTGTTCTCATCTCACTTGAAGGCAGGAGAGTATCGCCACTACTTACCTTGGATCGGTTGAGGCTTGAAAAAGTCATGGGCCATCTTTTCAATTTTGCTGGGCAGTGTACCAGTTCCAGCTGCGTTCACCACGTGGTCCTGATCTTGCACAACAAGTCGACCTGGTATCTCAGTTGCATCCACATGACTGAGTAGTCTTAGGAAGTCCTGTCCCTGGCTACCGCCAATGTCCACCATGAAAACCGCATCAGGGTTACTGTCAGCACCTTCAACTAGTCGTTTTCTCAACGGATAGAAACCGGCCTTCTCATCAGACCAGTGCGGGCGGTTATTGTGCAGCACCTTCATGAAACTTGCCAAGCCCTGTGCACGGTTGTCCTGGCGAAGCAGGTCTTCCACCCCCAGTTTACCTCGACCACCATGGGCATATTGTAATGGAGTGTCGAATCTGCTTTGGGGCATATGAAACTTTGTCTCTTGGAAGAATTCGTGGGTTTTGGCGAATGTTGAAAAGCCCCATGGTACACTGTTGTTGTATCAATGCTGACAGCTTATCGAAGAGAGGTTTTTGTCGACTCACTAGAACTCTAATGCATCGATCCACGTCTGCTGCGCTAAACATGTGTAAAGAGGAGTTGGTATGAAAGTATCAATGTCAACCTCCACCACCACATGCATCGCTGCGAGGTTTTGGAGCACCTTTCCTGTTAGTGGAGCTTGTTAGCAGATGAACTTGTGTGGATGTGACTTGACACCCTACTTGTCAATGTCGGGTCTGTCGTCGTTGCCGCTGCCAATTGATCAGTTGTCTTCGGTGATTTGTCCACCGACAATGCTTCGAATAATTTCATGTCATTAGCAACCCGCCATATCGCAGGATGCATGGCCTGTAAACGGACGACGGTCAGACATGCTCCTCGAAACTGGCAGTATACTAACGGAATTCCACATGTTTCTCACGAAAGTCTCTTCGGGCGTTTCTAGCTTCGCTATCAAGGCGAAGCAATCAGCAATCATTGCATCACGGGCTTTCTGATCCCCCGACCGCAAAGCCTCTGCGTCCGTGTTCAACGTTTTCAAGACGTCGAAAGCAGCCTCATGGCTGGTGGTGGTGTTTGAGGTCGACATCACTGTGTCTGTGGAAGCAGCGATTTGTTCACGAGCTTTATAATTGTTAACAACGTCAACTTATAGGTAGGATATCAATCTTATAATCTCACAACTTGAAGTAGCTTGAACCTCACGTCGGAAGTAGTCTCAAAGTTTCCTAAGAGGTGGGATGTTGCTTCTTCAATATCGAAGAAAGTGGAGGAAGTCGGCCCTTACCACAGCTTGCACATTCCCCTCTCGCTCACACGGCAAGTACGCCCACTCACCTACCACGTCGCTCTTACACATGCTTGCACACTAAAGCTACGTACCTACTTGGGTTACAGTAGTGGCGTAGCGCAGAGTTAAATAAGCGATCCGAGCCTCTAACCTAAATATTCCCCAAACTTGACTTCCAGCGAACATTATGTCCACCAGTTGTGATGTTGGAGCAATCGCGGCTCCTCCTCAGTCAGACGCAACCGTTTTTACAAGTCCAGTAACCTGTGCAACAGCTGCATTCGGAGCGAAAAGCCGATCCAGAGCAAATAAGATACCGATGTACTCAAGGTTCAGACCATGAGAGTGTCGAGAAGAAAAAGAACAGCTTGAATACGTTCAATGCACACTAGCTGTATATCCAACCAGCAAAACCATTATTGAGTTCTCATTGCCAGCGCCCAGAAACGAATCACAGGAGCTCTCCATGTCCTTTCAAATTTGGACGGGTACATGACTGTGGTGCCAATTAGCCAGAGTCTGTCGGGAAAAGAACCGCGTTGCACTACACAAGCAAAGCCGAGGTTAGAGGCGGGTCTCAAGGCACTTTTGATCTTCGCGCTCTTATCCGGGCACTTCCCTAGGGCGCCTCTCACCTATAGAGCTTCCGTCCAAGCTCTTCTGGGTAGTACGCATAGCGGGTGCGTTTGCAGAATTTCGTAGTCTGTTCGAAGGGCGGAGGAGGGTAACTGTTGTATGAACCACTTCTTTTCCCGAAGGATATAGCAAGCAAGGCCGGTACATTGATGCCTTGTACTGATGTCTCATACACTTCCGATGTTGAGCGCCAGCGATTACCAGTGCATGCACATTTTGCTTAAGGTGAGATTCAGACAGCAGGGAGGCAGGCAAGTCAGTTTACGAAACCTGACCTGCCTACGTACGTACGTACGTAGGTACGCAATCTCGAAGAACAAAAGGGAGACAAGACAGTCGTCGAAGCAGCACCTTTAACAAGCAGTATCTGTACTCAGGTACGTACTTAGACCAACGCCTGCTACTACACCTCTCACTGAGGTACGCTCGAGCATCTGAAGCTCTAAACGTTGCCAGTACGGCTACCGTGAGTACGTCCGTCCATATATCAGCAATAATAGATCGGGATGCTTTTCGACTACTCTGGAATTTTCATGCCACTCGCGCTGGACTGCGTAGGTGTGTAGGAAATTCTTCTGGCAACGTAGCAGCACACACATACTGATAGCAGAAATCAATATCATATTGATCCCACGCATCGTTTCCGACTTCTCCTACATATGGCATCGTCAAAGGCTTTGTCCAGCCCTTGTCCCAACCTTACGTATGTACGTAGTCCACGAGCACCATGTACGTACTTCCACAGTCATACAGTACGTACTTAGGTGCGCACATACGTACTACAGTAATCCTCAATCATCACCAATACACGCAGCGCACCTCAAAAATACCACCCTCCTTCTTCCTCCTCCTTCACTCACGATCCCCCAAAGATCTCCCTCCCCATCCCCTCCAGCACCTCCAACCCCTCAATCTCGCGCCCAGCCCTCTCAAGTCCAACCCTCGCCTCCCGCACCATCCCATCCACACTCCCCTCCAACCTACTCTCCGCCTGCGTCGCCGCAAACGCCCAAGCCCTCAATAACGCCTCCACCTCCCTCTGCTCTTCCGTCATCTCCACATCCGAAATCTGTTTACCGATATCTGCTGTTTGTATAGGATGAGAAGGCAGCAAGTGACTCTCATGACTAAGTAAGCTCAGCGTCTGTAGGAGTTGCACGTCTTGTGCGTGTGTTTGCGCTTGGAGGTGTGCGAGGTACGTGGACAGGAGTTTTTGGTGAGCGTGGGTTGGGATGTGGATGGCTCGACTACTGATAGCGTTGGGGGGGCTGGAGGTGGATGGGTTGGGGGTGTGGCGGTGTGTTTGGGAGGAAGAGATGCGGGAGTGATGGTGACGAGGGAGGGTAGGGCGTTGGGTTGGTGATTGTTGGAGGGGCATTGTTCGGGCTCGATCGATGGCTGGCCGGGGAGTGGGTGTTTGTACCTGTGTTTGTGTCTGTGGCTGTGTTTGCTCTGGTCTTGTGGTCGTGTTTGTAGGCGGCGTTATAATGTTGAGTGGTAGTAGTGGTGCTTTTAGCACGTTCATGACTTGTAATAAGTTCCTCCTCGCTTCGACGTATTCTTCGTACTGCCGCTTAACATCAGCTTCTGTCACACTCTCCTCTAACTCATCCCCATTTTTACCTGCATCTCCACCCTCGAAATTGCCCAAACCACTGTCCAGTGCAGGTCTACCAGGACCCTCCTCACATCGTGCTAAACTACCCTCAATCCAGCCCTGCAACTCTATCCTCACACCCTCCAGACCCCTCACCCTGACCACCATGTCATCATCATAATCATCCTCCCCCTTCTCCTCCCCATCCTGCCTGACCCCCACTCTCTTCTGCGCATCCTCAAAAAGCCCCCTCTCCCTCCTCAACTCCAACCTCCCCTGCACAACAGCACCCTCAAGTCTCTCCGTCAACGCCCTCGTCATCCCAAGTAAATCTACAACTCGACGTCTCGCATGTTCAACATCCGTCTCAACACCAAACCCACTCTCATCCAACACTTGCGGTTCAACATCGCGCAAATCATGCTCGATCAGCTCGTTGATCCGCGCCGTGTGATCCGCTAATATTTGGAGATCAGTGTACGTCCTTTGTAGACGGAGTTCGTGGAGATGCGCTGTTAGACGCTCGTTTCTCGATTCCGGTCTCGCTTTTAATGTTGGGTTCGTTGTGCGTGCTGTACTCGTACTTGCTCGATGTTGCTGCTGGATTTGGGAAAGGAGGTCGTTGTACCGTGCTTTTGTGGCTTTGTTGCGGGAGAGGGTGGCGGTGTATTGGTTGTGTAGGGCTGTGAGGTCTGCTGAAGTGGTTTGCATGTTGCTGTGGGTGTGGATGGATGTATGATGTACGTGTACGTGTATGTGTATGGATGGAGCTACCGGTCTTGGTCGGAGAGGGAGATGTACCGTATGTATGGATATATGTATGTGTGCATTGTGTTGTGTTGAGGTGCTACGTACTCGTTTATTTGTTCGGGACTGGTGGAGCTACGTGCGTATATTTATCGAGCGTGTCCTGGATGGGGATACTTACTGAGGGACTTGGGTGACTGGGTTAGGAGATAATTTATTGATCCGCGAGGCATGATCTCTGATCAGCAGGCTACATATTTTTCAAATTCGATCTTTGATGGTAAGTTGGTTTGGAGTGAGCTGATGTGTTCATTTCAAAAAGAAGTTCTACTTATTCTACATACATACAGCATGATGTGCTCGAATCGCCTCCGGACAGAGCAGAGGAATATCCTACACCCAAGCTTTTCATCATGTCCTCTTGTCGCGTCCTTACTACCTTTAGATAGAAGACCAATCTACCGGGGCCGTCAACATGTCAGCTTTTCTTTCGCTTGTGTCGTTCCCATCCATCGATTACCAAACACAAAAATGCGAAGCTTGAAAGATAACCATCATGACCTCTTTGCACTAGAGAACTTCACCAACGATCTTTGCAGCCTCCTTGTATGTACTGAGCATCTTCTCACACTTCTCTCTTTCTTTCTTGATCCCGTCATCCTCGTATAACAAATCGCCAAATAGATCTTCTTTGTACAATTCACTGACGAGTCGATTCTGCACTTCATCCCTCGAGTGATTAACGAGTAAGTGCATAATCGCCTTCGGAACTTGATCTGCAATTGTTTCTCGAACAATATTGAAGTATGAGCTGATTAAGCGGCGGATGAGTTCGGTCTCGAGAGCTTCTCGCTCAGTTAATGCTGGCTCGGACGGCTGTTCAGGCTACACATTATCAGTATCTGTTTCTAAACACATCACAGCGAAAACTTACGAATAAACTATGCGAGTCGCCACCAAACTCCGAAGGTAGAGGATACTCATCCTGCATCAAGGAAGGCAAAGGCATATTCATGGACCGAGGTGACCGCTCCATAAAGCTTGGTTCTGGTCTTCTTATGCTTTGAGAAATGCTCGGTTCGATGTTGTGACTAACATGACGCGGAACATTTGGGTTGGCTTGTGGAAGAGGACCTTGTGTAGGTACACCGTCCTTGCCGAAGAAGTAGTTCAAGAACGAATCTCTAGCCCCACCGGACTGGCTGAATGACTGACCATTCTCACGAGGTCGACCAACAGCAGGTGACATGCTGCGACCTGCTTTGGCAGCAGCAGAGCTTCGTGTTGGTAAAGTCTGAATTTTGTCCTCCTCAATTGCCTCATCATCCTCTGGTGTAGCAGTGCCGTTCATACCCAGTTGTTTCTTCCGCAGTGCATCTTTCTTCCTTCTGTCTTCAGCAGCCTTTGCTGCTTGATCCTTCTCCTGTTTACTTTGTATCACAGAGGACATTGCGGCAGCCGCGCCAAGAAAGTTCGGGTGGTTTGTATTGATATAGGCCCGTTGAATTGATATCAGTGATTCAACATAGCCCGAACAAGGACCGAGACGTTCTCGTAACAAGTCCGACACAACTTCGATTAACTTGCCTTGCAAGCGTGGGAAACGTGAAAGCTCTTGCGACCCGCAGGTGTGGCATATCTTGATCAATTCTTCATAGACAAGTTCGACGCATCTTTGGCTAGGTATTTCGAGGAGTTTGATCTGCGGTTTGACTAGGAGGTCAAACGCAAGTTCCGGAACAAAAAGGCTGGGTCGTGGTCCGGTGGAGTTACGAATGGCTGTCCGTATGTCAAGAACTGAGAGGTTGTAGGTAGGATCAATCGTTTCTAACGAATTTCCGAACACGGAATTGAAGATGTAGTAGATTCTCGCACCACCGCACAACTCTTTGGTGGAGATCTCGGAGGAAGTACCGTCGATGGAGGAGATGAATGATGTCGCAAACCGTGTCATGAGTTGAAGAATGAGCGAGCCTCGATGCTCCCGCCCACTGAATTGCTTGCTGCCATAGCTTGCTAATTCTTGCTGCGTCTGTCCCATCAATGTGTTCAATCTTGCTTTGATATCCGGTAGTCGGTCACGAATGTGTGCCATAAGCGTTATGTTTAGTGTCTTTGCTAGATATGGCGTTCCACACCGTGTTGCGATATTTCGGTAGGCAGGATGATGTCTGAAGAAATCTGCTTCTGCTTTCAGTGATTCTGACATAGGTTTGTGCGTCTGAATGTCTTGCTGTGATCGATTAACGAGGCCAATGAAACCAAGCTTCAAAGGGTAGACTCGACCGGAGAGGATATCGAGCGCATTTGTGCCGTGGTCCATCAGATCGAGTTTTGTCAGGACACCAATTGTCCTTTTTCCCATAGGGTCAACATATCTAGCGAGCTTGAGAGCTTCGGAGTTGACAAGGTCAACGTTCGCGGGAGAAATGGCAAGGATTATACTGTTCGGCTTCGCAATATACTCGCTGATGAGCGTTCTTGTCTGCTTCTCGATATCTGCTGGTTGATCACCGATAGGCACCTTGGTTAAACCTGGCAGATCTACAAGAGTCAAGTTCAACACATGCGGGGAATAGATCTTGAGGTTGATAGGTTGTCTGTTGATCCCCTTGTTGTTTCCTGCTATTCTAGCCGTCTCGTTCTCGATCTCTGCTCTGACTTGATTGAAGTCTCGAAATTTGCGACCAGGGATATGATGGAATTCTGCCCATTCGCCATGCTCGGCAACACTGGCGGCGGTATGTGGGACTTGTGCTTCACTTGTCGCATAATCTTCTTCTTCTTCTTCGGGAGGGATGTTTATCAGCTGTAAGATAAGAGGTCTTCGTGTAACGATGCCGCTTCCTCGAGGTAGAAAATCTCTGCCGACTATGTTTTCCAAGACCGAAGACTTTCCAGAGGATTGCGAACCAACAACGACTATCTGAGGGAGGTCGAGCGAGTCATTACCGATAGTATTGAAGACCAAGTCCTGTAGCTTGTTAACAGTCTTCAGCAGGTCCTCTCCTAGGGTCGTCATGGTAGGAAAGGCCTGTTGAGGTATAGATAATTGATGCGAAAAGTTGGCACCAGGTCAAACAGAGGTCGAGCCGAGTAGAAGGTCCCACAACTTCTGCTTGCCGTCAGACGAAATATAAGCTGCAACCTATAAGTCTGGGATGATAAAGGGAATCAAAGGTCAACGAGAACGATGCTACCGTGGATGTCAACAAAACAAGCGAAATGCCACATGTGGCGCCGCGATCATGCTTTTGTCACGAGCTTGCGCCGGCGTGCTCCAGGACTAGCCAAGAACTCCATACCCACTACTCGGAGCCCATTGGCGGACCAAAGGCATCGGGAAGCTTTCCTCTATTACGCCAGTAAATTACAGGGATGACGTCGCAGCACACTGTGTACCTGCAGCTTGTCTCTCTACAAGAGGATGCCCCCACAGTTGAAGACCAGCCAGAACTAACTCACTCGGTACTTCGAGCCTCCATGTTATAGACCCCTCAAGAGGGGTTGCTGCAAGCAGGAATTCAATTCAACAGTTGTAATATTTCTACGTCCGTTCCACTAGAGCTACATTGAAACTCTGTGCATCACAAGAGAATATCGTTTATCATGATGTATCAGAATATACTGCTCACACTCGCCACCGTGAGCTCTGTTCTAGCAAGTACTAACAATTTGCCGGGAGGTCAACAACAGCTCGTCCAGCAGCCGATTGAGAACACCGGGCAAATCCATTTCGAATCAACTATTCGAGACGTCTTGCGCGCCAACAAGATTATTCCTGAGATTCTCGATGACTTCGAGCCCACGTACTATCTCGACATCTCCTACAAAGAACATGACGAAAAGGTGCTGCTCGGTAATGATATACCCGTCAAATCTGTTTCAAAGCGACCAGTCATCGCCTTTCACGCTGTCACGACTCCATCGCTCAACGATGACCCGCCCAACGACAGCAATCTAACATTCACGCTCGCTCTAACTGACCCTGACGCGCTGTCCAGAAACAACCCTGTGCTCAGTGAGATGTGTCACTGGCTCATTACCAACTTGACAACTCCAATTGGCAAGGACGATTTTGAATGGCCAGAGCTTGACCAATACTTAGATCTGGAGGACATGTATGCGGATGAGGTTGATGAACATGATGACACGGAGGTTGCAACTTCCGAGAAGAAGCCTGGCGAAATCAAGTCATACATGCCACCAGGCCCACCCAAGAAGACTGGTCCCCATCGTTACGTGTTTGTGTTGATGGAGGGAGATGCTTCAAATCTGAAGGCCCCGGAGAAGAGAGCCCATTGGGGATATGGCAAGGAGAGACATGGCGTGCGAGATTGGTCCAAGGAGAACAGTCTGACCGTGGTTGGCGCGAATTTCTTCTTTGCTCAGCACAAAAAGCAGTAGCATTCCAACGCTTACAGATGCGATGACTAAAGGCCGAACATGCGTGTCTTGGTGTTTGAAGAATTGTCGTGTGAGGATTGAGTCGTGTAACAAACGATAACCGACTAGTAGTAACCGTCGTTGTATTCTGCATGCGTTCCAGGAAACGTTCCAGCCGGTCCTCCTCGCACATTCTCTTCCTCGTCTCCAGAACTGTCTTGTAGCACTGTGTCATGCTCAGGTGGTGCTCTCATCTGTGCCAGTTCGTCCTCGCTTAGTGTCGGTGGCCTCCATGTCTCGTTTCCAGGAGGCATATTCATACCGCTTGGTAGTGTTGTTAGCAAAGCCTTCCACTCAGGCACCTTCTGAAAGTGTAGTGTGTCATTCGATTTGACCATTTTCCTCTCGAGGTATTCTAGGATGCGGACCTCTTCAGCTTTGCCCGCATCTGAACCCCATCGCGCACTTCCCTTGTTGATTCTCTTGTCTTCTTTCCGCTCCTGCAGCGCAACCTTGAATTTACTCAAACTGCTCTGCTTACTGCTGCCGTCCTTTGTAGTGATGTCCATACCTAGCTCATTCAGCGCAGCATAGATCCATGCGATGCCCTTGCCGGTTTCCCCACGTGAATCGGCATCAATGGCTTGAAATCTGCAAGCTCGAGCTCGAGCTGTGCGTCGCAGATCATCGACGTATTCTATCAAGTCATGCGAGATGCGTCTGCCTTCCGCCTTGAGCGTGGCACTAGCGCCTGCTGCATGTTCTGCTGCCCCGATACATAGCCGAGTAAGCACTTGAGCTCTGGTTCTCGGAATATCAGGTGCTTTGATCATCCACTCCTTGTCCAGCTCGTTACGGGCTCGCATGACGATGGCTGGATAGGGGTCATCTTTGAAGGCATTGAGAACATTAAATTCTGCTTGTGCTAACCGATGTAGGGCTGATTGAACAGGGATCAGGATGTCTACTGCTGCATGAGGCAGTTCTGGTGGTCCATCGCTGGAGCTTGCGCGGGAAAGGAGGAAGGCATGAATGGTGTGGGCTGTTTTGATGTACCGAGTTGCGGACTGTAACGCTGCTGTCCGCTGTTCGGTCGACGGCACCGATGAAGCGTGAAGTTCTCGCAGGGCTTGACGGGCAAGCAGGTTCTGCACAGCAGCATAGGTCTGATGAACAAAGTATAACTCGTAGTCGAGACCTTGACCTCGGACACGATCAGCGTTTCGGCCAGGAATGCCACTGGAAGACAAGACTGGCCGCCATTCCGCCTCGACATCTTTGACTAGTGCGACATCCACATCTTCATCATTGATAGACCTCCCACTTATGGCGAGGTCGATTGTACCGAGATGCGTGAGGTACGTCGTTAATGCTGAAAGTACTTCAGTTAAGTTGCCTGCCTGATCATTGGAGGGAAGCCGCTTATGTGCTTTTAGCGTCAGTCTCAATAAATTACGCTGGACAGTGGCAGCCAATGGCAGCGAAGGATGTGTTGATGAGGTGAAGTGTTGTTGGAACGAAAGATGTGATGTTGTGGAGAGTATAAACGGGAAAGGCATGCTGTGCTGGTTTGGTTGCTATGTGGTGCGTTGAAGGTTGCACTCTCAGTGGCTAGATGGCATTCTCATCATGCAGAACAAATGCTCTTGCAACTTGAAGCAATAGGTCTCACGTTTCAACATCTCAACTCACTCGAGAATAGCCATGAAACGTGACGACTTTTGCGCAGACGATTGGCATAAAAACATTGCGAGTTGCATGACTTCCAAGTTTCCACGAGGATATCACCACCTCACCCACATTTGTTCCTGATATGCGTCTTGGCGGAACCATATCTTCGGACCAACAAAGAGCTTAGACGATCCTAGGTAGATGTCACTGGAGAAGACCAGGAAACGTTTTGGCGGAGAGTTTGACTCTAGAAGCATGGGATGGAAAATGTGTGCTTGGGAAAAGCAGATGTTACAGAAGCATTGACGTGATCGCTGCTCAAAAGTGTTGCTAGTATTGCTACCAAGTCGAAAACCCGAGAACTATTCACTACAAAAACGCCAAGGCACCTTGCTCGCTCTGAAAACAGACAGACTGCCAGCCATACAATACTCGTGTTGCTATCGCTCACTTGAACAACGCCAATTTCTTGGAAAACCGACCTCGTGGCGACTTGACACTCTTCGGACTCAAAGATCCTGCAACAGCAAGCGAAGGGTCTTGAGCCTCCCAAGGGGCGGCATCTGTCCTCACTACCATGTTTGTTGCTGTCCCTAACCGTCGTCTTGGTATATCTGGCTGCCGCGCAGGGTCTTGATCGACCCGACGTACGGCGGGCTGTTCATGTCTCCGAAAGGGGAGATCCGATCGTGTTGCTTGTTCGTTATCAGCGTCATCGCTGTCATCATTCAATTCTAGTGCACAAGCTTCACCTGCTAGAAAAGCGTCACTAGACATTGGCTCGGGGTGTTTGGCAGATCCCTGAGGCACGTGCTGGCTGAGCTTTCTTACACCATTCACCTGCGTGGGGAGCTCGTGCGGCGCAGTTATCGAAGAGGAATTATCCTTGGATGTAGCATCAATCGAATATCTGAGGTTCCGGGCTGGGCTCTGCTCAAATCTCGGTGGATTGTTGGAAGATTTAGTGACTTGTGTACTCGTACTCGTATTGTTAACAGTTTGCCACATTTGTGGCGCGACAGTAGGAGAAGGCTGGTGGTTGTATGGAAAAAACGAATTTTCAGGCAGACTCGTGCCGGATGGTGACCTGAGTGATTGAGAATTTCCAGAAGGAGGACCATCCATGCTGCCCCTTCGGGACTCGGCTGATGAAAAGCTATCCTTTGGTGCTGTGCCATGAACCATCCTCTCCTGACTCTGCCAAGCCTCTTCGCTGTTGTCGGCGTCAAATCCTCTCTGAAAATCTGCGTCTCCTCCATACGAAACCTCTGAGCCATGCGAATGCGTAGTTGGCAATACCGTAGAGTTCCTCAGACTACTACGTCTTCGCTGCTTCTCTTCTCGCTCACGCGCCTTGACTACTTCGGGAACACCGTCCCACTTGGTGTTGACCTTTGGAACGTAGTCGGGCATTTTCTTCGAGCTGACATGAGGCACCCTCTGAGGAGTAACGGCGCCATGCTTAGCCTTCAGCTCCGCTTCTACCTGAGCCAATGCTATCAGTGTCGGCTCTTTGGTTAGAAGTCCTCCGAATAGCGAACTCAATTTCTTCTTCCTCGGTGGTGGTGGAACCGAGGCTGCTGGCATAGCTGAATTGTCTGGGATATTATATGGTAGATCGGCGGGCTGAATAGTGCTGTCTTTTCGAGCAGTATCCCGGGGTGGAAATTGAAAATTCTCGAGCTCATCTTGCGGAATTGGTTTTCGGTAAGCAAGTTTCGGTACCCGAGCTGGTTGCCAGCCAGCTTGTGGCAGATTCCCAGATATTGACATGTTGGCTACACAAAAATTACCGTGATGCGATGGAAGCCACAGGATGTTCAAATTAATGAATGTGCCATAAGGCGTTGACTTTCAAGCAAGGAGTTAATTTGACCTATTCTTCGAGTGGTAGGTGAAGGTCTGCATGTCAACACATAGGTCACTGTCTTCGCGCACGGCAGTGGAAGTGCTTCGAGTAATCGATAAAAGATTGGAGTAAGCCAGACGACAAGGATGTGAAGGAGTAGATACTAGTAGTCATGCAAGCATAGAAGCGGTCCGGACACGACATAAGAAAACAAGCATTCTGCGTCACGATTGGCAGGAAGGAATTGAGCATAGGAGACAGGAAATGCAGAAACGGCGTCCACAAAGTGATCCAGACTTTTAGCTAACAAGTTCACGTGGAGTTGCCGAACGGTCAGCTCAAACTTTGTCAACAGTGCAGTGGTTGGCGGGATACTAGGTCGAGAGGGTTGTCTTGCCATGCTTCAAGGTTCGCCATGTGTCGTTGATGTAGGCCGATCAGCCCCTCCACCTCGTGCGTCGCTTGGTCGGCAACCCAACATTAGGCCCTGGATGCCTAGCGTTATTGCAGGAAGCAAGCCCGCGCTTGCTTGCGTCATTTCCGTTTTGCTACGGGGCACACGATACTTGTACAAGTACAGGGTCCTATCTATGACAATTCAAAAACGTGGATCCAGCTAACGCAGGTAAGATTCCGTCTTTATGATTGGTTGAGACACAAAATTCGAGGTAGTCTAGCCAATCGGAAGGGTGAAATCCCACTTGCATTAGCTGACCCACAATTTCGAATTGTGATAGATTTGAAGCAGTGCTTGTATATTTGAAAAATTGGTGTCCATATTACGACTAGTCACAACGATGCAACAAATCGGAACAACCATACAGGGTCATAAGCACTGGCATCATTGGCTAAATCTGAGCTCACTAACCAAGGTACCGATTGCTACTTTCTGAACGAACAGCGTGTCCTGCAGACCAAGGCTGGACGAGATGAATTCCTCGTCAGGTCCATGTTAGTGGTGCATCTCAGAGCTTGTTACTGGTACCTACCTGGTACACGCTCGGGTTTCAGCTGACCTCTCCGTGGAGAAGAACCCTGCTGTTATCTCAGACTTGATGTTACAAGTAAACAACTTATGTGTTGTATGGGGCAGAACGGTACATGCCTTAATCAAGGGTCAGCCCACCAAACAAGCGAGGGTGTAGCAGCATGAATCAGGATCTCCATTACTACCCAAGGTTCTCGGCTAACGAGATCGACGATCAGGCTGATCAGTAGCAGAGATTCAATTTGTGAATTTTGACTCAAAGGATTGATACCTGGTCCGCCATCTGCTTGGTACAGTACATTGCCGTGCAGTAGTTGCAAGTCAGAAAGCGGCCAGTATGCCGAGTAAGCACCTTTGCTAAGTTCTAGGCACTCGAGGCCTACAAGCATTGCTCAGCAATTCAGAACCCAACCGGCACATGGCACTTTGCCTGCTCGAGATAACACTCGCTGCTTGGGGCGCTCATGGTTGTCATAATCCTTGAAGCATATCTAGATACTTCTAGCACCGTTTACTGCGACACTTAACAGTCATTTGAAATGTTTTGGATGTCGACAAGCCATTTCCAAGCCTAGGAACTAGGTACCGTCTTGGCCGACGGTTGCATTGAGTCCAAGATCCAAAATCGGAAGGAGTAGAGTAAACATAACATGTATTGTCCACTCGTTCTTTGCACACCCTTTCCAGGATCGTTCATGTGTCTGAGGCTGTTTAATTTTCTCCTTCCGTCCACTGCCAGTGCATTGGCAGCGGTGTCAAAGACTCGGAGGCCGGATACCGCTGCCGCAAGCCCAATCGGGTCATTGCAACGCCTAGGTACCTGTTTGACACAAAATTCGCCTGCTTACAAGTAGGTACTATCTACCGTAGACAGCCACTCCTGCTGTACACAACGTCAACAATAGAACCTTGGCTGTTTCCCAGCGTCTGCACCTCGAGACCCACGCGGCGACTGCAGTGCCACGAACACAGAAACATCCGTTTGACCTCGCGTTTCGTATCCCGAATCCCTGCTGCACACAGAACAAAAACAAGTTCTCCCTAACCCAAAATTCCGGAACAAAAATTCTTATCTAGCCTCCACCACTTTTCAGCCTCAAATACGACATCGTCGATTCTACCGTCGATCGGCCCAATTCTTTCCTGTCAAGGTCCAAGACTCTTGGAAACTATTTTGTCTCAGCTGGCTTGGAAACATCGTAGCAACCTTGTCTCCGAGCATGTCTGGTGACGAACCAATGGTAGACCAGCAGCCCTCACGACGACTCAAGCTCGTTCTCAAAACCTCACCACTCTCTACCCCTGTCGACGCTCAAGCATACGACCAAGGTATTTTGAAGGATGGCTCCAGCAGTCCTCCACGACCATCGTATTCGCCTGTGACACCAACAGGACCTCACGAATTTCGTGCTACACCTCAGGAAAATCCCCCAACACAATGGATCGATGAGCCGCCTTCCTTGCCACTTAGCCTGGAAGACAATGCCGATGTCATCGCCTTGAAGGCTACCATATCCCTGCTGCAAATGCAACGGCAGCAGAGCGTCAAGGATATACGCCATCTCGACAAGATCAAAGATGCTGCATTGGACGATCCTCGTGGCTTTGCTGATGACCTTCGAGCAGGAAAATTAAAGAAGCCGCTACCGGCCGATATTGTATTCGATGACATTGAGTGTGAGGACGATGAAGCACAAACTGAGAACGACGTAACATCCCGATTTGGCTGTCTACCTAATCCCCAGAATATCGCGAGATGCCCGCCAATAGAATGGTCCAAATACCACATCATTGGCAAGCCTTTGGACGACTTGCATGAACTACAGAGGCGCTACCCTGGTGTTTCAGAGAGCGACATCGTTGGAGGGAGTTTGCAGAACGACCACAATACCACTGCACCATATCGTCCTTTTAAGGACAAGCTAGATGACAAAAAGCAAACGAGGTGACAGTACGACGAGACTTGACAGGAAGACATGCAGCTTGAATATTGTGTTGCAGTTGTGCAAATATCTTGACCCTTCTTCAGCTTCAGATTCTCAGCTCACACTTTGCTCCTGAGCCATATGAGAACCTAGTTTCACTGCTTTGTGGATCCGAACCCTCGTCTACTTCAGCGTGCAGCTCGTTCGACAGCACTATTTGGTTACAGGCAGTTGATGAAGAGCACTTAGCATCTCTGATCCATTACCACTTAGTTTCGAGCACTTTCCTGGTCTTTCTCTCCGCTTCCTTGTATTCCTTTGTCTCACTAGCCAATTGTCCAGCGGTGAATGCGCAGCATTCGGGACATCGATAACCTACAATTCTGGCTTCAGCAGCGCTTATAGCATTCAAATCCATAGCGCGACCACCCCAACCAAACGGACTAGTCTTTTCAGGATAGAAGGTATAGCCCCGGGGGAGAAAGCAAATGCATTTGTAGCAAAGCTTGTATCTGCTTCTGGTCGAGAGTGGTTCCCATTCCTGAAGACGCCAAAGCATTTCAAGCCTGTCCTTATCAGTCAGCCTCTTCTTTGCTGGAGCTCTTCTCCTGCCGGGCATCGCCTTGATCTTGCTTTTGGGTGAAATCTTTCTTGAAGTCGACTGAAATGGCTTGTCTTTCACGCTTTCGTACATCGCAGCATGCCACTTGCAGGTAAGCGCGAGCATGAGTCTGTCTGCTTGGTTGTCGAGCATGAACCAGATGAGACACTGCAACTCGCTTGGAAGTGTAGAAATACTGTCATGTTGTTCCACTGGATTGTTGCGATACTGAGACCGAGTCAAAATCTCCGGCGTCAATGGTAAGGATGAGCATAGCTTACGATGTTCGAACTGATCACACCGATCTTGCACTTCGGTTTCCTCTCTTTGAACATTCGAGTCATACTCTTGACGAACTCTGCAAACTCCGCTGCTTGTTTCGCTTTTGCCTTCACAATCTTAAAGACCTTTACTTCCCTGTAAGACAGTCAGCGGAGTTGAGGTAGCTTCTTGGCAAATACATGCTGGGAGTCCTTCGGTACCGAATCGATGGGCATATTGTTCAAGATCTTTGGGTTCGGTTACGGAAGATGTCCAAGAAGATGTCCACGGAGACATTAATAGAAATGTGGCAGACAAGAAGATCGGAGGTCGAAACACAATATAGGCATCTATAGCGGCCTCCCGTTTGCTCGTTGACTCGAGGTTCAATTTGTGAGTAAGTTGATTTACCCTGAGCCCATGGCCGACACCTAAACAGCATCTGAGTTGATGCATAAGTAATCCAATGAAGGCGGAAGAGGTCGAGGTGAGGTGGTCAAGACCTGACAAATTGTTTGATTCTCATATGTGCAGGACGTGTTCTGCGGATACGACGAGATGTGGCATTACTACAGCTGGCACAGCTCATGAGCCAGCGATCAAACTCACGACCAAATCTCCCCGGTTCATGCCTTCAGTGCCACAACTCTAGGTCATGCAGATCATTCGGAAAGGACTATTACGTTCGTGTCTGACCGTTGTTTGCAGCACACAGTTGACCTGAAATGGTCGAGCACCAGCAAGATCATTTGGAAGCTGATATTGTCCCTGCACATGGGTGAAGTCCTTCATTCTCACTACTACGTTCCCAATTATTCATGCTCGGCCACGGGTTTTGAGGCTGGGCTAGGAGAAAAGTCAAGGCAGAAACCAGCGACCTGCTACGTACAATGGTAAAGCGATGAAGCTTGGACAAGACCGTCCTGTAGCATTATCGTGACACTTCACAGTTGGTCACTGGTTTATGGATTTTATCTGTCGAAGCTCTTGATTGCGATGGCTTGAAACGAAAAGCCTATCTATGATAACGATGATGTCACTTAATCCCCTCCAAAAATGTGATCATCTTTGCTGGACGATCCACTATAGCAGAGCGCAAACAGATCAATATTTATGGTCACTACTTGATGTACAGCACAGCACGTCCTTGTTACAGGTTCTAACAGCAATTATCAGCAGGTTTGTATTCTACTACATCGAGTACCATATGCCTGACAAGATCTTTTAACAGACTGCCCATTATTACTTGTCCAGACGTCTTATCACAACCTTAAAAAAATGTCCGACCTAGATCCTACGGGACCATCTCAGCCCACCCAACAAACAGGTATGTTGTCGCCTACCAATATTAATTTGGCACGATCTAATGCGAAAACTTCAAGGACTCAACCAAGCACAGAACGCTGCCGAAAAGACCCCAGCCGAGCAAACTTCTGCACAGGACACATCCTCTCTAGCCTCGAAAGCCATCGATCACCGAGAACAACACGATGTGCCTTCCCAGCACGGCGAGGCAGCAACAGGATCATCTCTCGCTCGTGGCGACACCGGCCCACGAAAGGAGAAGGATGTATCGGAATCAGACGCAGCACACAAATACTCC
>Ga0181469_100135_pt1 | contig 23173 bp, 17 predicted proteins | sample InSIn2SAF170_2_FD_119081 | JGI IMG/M metagenome (GOLD analysis project Ga0181469, IMG submission 119081) | Clean room microbial communities from NASA Spacecraft Assembly Facility at Jet Propulsion Laboratory, Pasadena, California, USA -... ... | reverse complement strand
TCGTGGACCTAGGCACCAACCGCGCCACCGGCGGCAAAAAACATCAAACATATCGCCACCAACTCCCCGAATTCAAGCTCGCCCTCGCAAAAACACAAGACCTAATCCGCACAACAGACGCCTGGGGCACTGTCTTTCTCGAAAACCACGACCAAGGCCGTTCAATCTCACGCTTCGCCACACATGTCCCACAATACCGCGAAGCCGCAGCAAAAATGCTAGCACTATGCATCACCGCCCTAACAGGCACACTGTTCATCTACCAGGGCCAAGAAATAGGAATGTATAACCACAGCGAAGAATGGACAATCACCGACCTCCGCGACATCGACTCGATAAACGCCTACCGCGACGTCGAGCAGCGCTACAACAACGACCCTGTCTGGAATGCAAAAGCCATGCGCGGTCTAGCCGCTGTAGGTCGCGACAACGCTCGTTTACCAGTTCAATGGTCTGCGGAGCCAAACGCCGGATTTACGGGGAAGAATGCGAAGCCCTGGATTCGAGTCCACGATGATTACGAGAATGTGAATGTGGCGGAGCAGTTGGGGAGGGATGATTCACCGCTCGCGTTTTGGAAGCGTATGCTTAAAGTGCGGAGGAAGTACCAAAGGTTGATGGTGCTGGGGGATTTCGAGATGCATGATTTATATGAGCAGGATACTTTTACTTTTGTTAAGAGGGTGAAAGGTGCTGTTACAGATGGAAACGGAGATGGAGCAGCCATGCAGAATGGACACACCGAACACACAGAAGAATCAAAAGCGAAAATCGAGCCTGAAATCCTAGTGACGTGTAACTTCTCCGACCGGATCAATCCCGTTGACTTTCCGGCTCGGATGGCGGGTAGGAAGAGGGAGTTGCTTGTTAGTTCACTTGATGAGGAGGGGGCGGGAAAGTACTTGAGGGCTTGGGAGGGGAGGATTTACTTGGTTACCTAGTTAGGGAAATATAGGGAGAAAGAGGGAGAAGGAGAGAGAGGAGGGGAGAGTGGAGAGGATTTGGAGGAAAGAGGGTTTTATTGGATTGTATGGTATGGTGTGTATGTGCGGTAGGGAACAGATGGGAGGTGAGGCGTCATAATATGAATGTTAGTTACTTGTATGTTTGTGGAATGGCACTGACTGCGTTTCTATCCCAAGACGACGGGAGAGCTCCGTGAGTTTATGCGACTTTCGTTACTAGCCAGTGCATTTGTCTGTGAATCAGTGTTTAGTGACTGTGAATGTGAACAGGGGAATTGAGCTGCATGTCCTATCTACCTAGTCGTACTTCGGGTTGTGGTGAAAGAAACGTTCTTATCAATCACCGTCTATATCGTCTAGCATGGCCCATAATCTTCTCACTTCCTCAATATCCGCCTCTTTCTCTTTTGCACCGTTAATATGTGCTCCATTGCCATTCACTTTATGCCCATTCACACCGACTTCATCAACATCCATACCGTCATCTTCAACCTTTCTATTCCCATTTTTTCCGACCTCTTGCAGAAATGCTTCAACTTTCGCTTTAACCTGCTCAGCTTGTTCCATTTCTTGCCTGCCTGCTTCAAGTCTTTTTTCCAACATTGTTTTCACTGATTCTCTCGCTTGGTGCGGTCTTAACAGGTTGATGACGGCAGCGATGTTCTCGTTCAACACGGATATGTCGTTGATTTTCTCGGACCAATACTGTTGTGGCGGGTTTTCGGCCGTGTCGCCTGTCGACGAGTGACCGCGCGGGTTTTCGGCCATTATGCTGGTTAATTCAAGGAAGTTTAGGAGGAGGGATTTTGTTAGTCTGCTTAGTAATCGCGCGTGAGGGCGTGCGGTGGATGTGTTGTTTGATTGTGCGAGGTCTTCGGGGTTGAATAGGAGGAGACCTTCTGGCTGCTCGGGTGGTGGGATTGGCAGGGTTGGACGTGGTAGGACATGGTGTGATATTCCGAATGTGGTGTATTGTTGATCTGTTGTGGTTGGAGGTTGTGGAGGGCGGAGGACTGCTAACTCGTAGGGTAGTTCTGTTGCGTCGAAATCTTCGCTTGACTCGGCTTCTTTTAGCCGTTGTATGTTTTGAGCTGTGAAATGTTTCCAGAAGGGTGGAGGGGCTGGATATGGTGAGCGAGGAATGGTTTGGTTGATGGGTTGTTGGGGTTGTGCTTGGTCTTGAGGCTGTAGTATACCGCCTGGCTGCGGTTGCGCCATGCTGGTAGTTGGTGTACCAAGCTGCGCGTTGGCCTTGCAGATGGTATTTACAAGGGTTGATGTGTGATTTGGTAGATGAGAATACTCGGCTGAAAACGGTGAAAGTAGATTACTGTCGGTGTATTGTGCCCCTGTTCGTTGGCCGTAGAGAAGATAAGAGTGGTAGAACCGACCTTACATACTACAATTGAAGACAATGCCGAATCGACATTATGAGCTGATATGAAGAAAGGTAAAGGTAAATCCGTATGGTGTCGATGGGTCGTGGTGTTGGATATAAGTAACCAATTAGAAGCGCCCATCTGCGGAGGACATCCGAACGGTGTCTGGAGCAGAAACAGGAGACTGATATCTTCCGTTGTCTCCTTAGCATCCAAGTGCCAGGATGGCAGCAATACAATAGCGACGCGAGATCGAGGATTACTACTTACACGAGGTATTTGAAATGGACATGTCAGGCATCTTAGGGGCTACCACCCGCTTCTTTCAACGATCTTACGCAGCAGACTATATTGGCTATGTTCTGTTACAGGTAGCATACTTCGTCGTATGTCACTCCATCCAATATCGTTACCACTCAAGCTAATGTCGGACAGTCTCGCCTGTTGATCGTCCCATTCCACCGGTTCTTCACCCTCTCTGATCCAACCATAGCCTACCCCTATGCTGCCGTTCAACGAGTATCCGCCCCAGCCAACATCCTCTACGCTGGCGTCTGTCCTTTAGTATTCTTCATCATCTATTCTCTAATCGCTCGTCCTGGTTTCCACAAAGTTCACGTCACGATCCTCGGATTTATCATCAGTATTACACTGTCGAGTTTTGTGACGGATATTATCAAAAATGCGGCTGGAAGACCTCGGCCGGATCTGGTAGATCGGTGTAAACCCGCTGCTGGAACATCTGCGACTGCATTGCTTGGGATTGAAGTGTGCACGGCGCCGCATAATGGTGTTTTGCAAGATGGATGGAGGAGCTTTCCAAGTGGACATAGCAGTTTCGCATTTGCAGGTTTGGGATATCTAAGTTTGTGGTTGTGTGGGCAACTGCACGTGCTCAGACCACGAACAGATCTAGCGAGGGTGTTGATCGTGCTTGCGCCATTAACGGGAGCGCTGTTGATCGCGTTGAGTAGGATGGCTGATTATAGACATGATGTCTATGATGTTACGGCGGGAAGTTTGTTGGGTTGGACGATTACGTGGTTCAGTTATAGGAGGTATTTCCGAAGACTGAGAGATGCAAACTGTGATGTGCCATATCCGAGTCGAGGGGATGTTGCGAACGCACAAGGACTCAATGCAGGAGGGAAGAAGGACCTGGAGCAGCAAAGAGTGAAAGATGTGCAGGAGTTTGAGTTGGACGATTTGGCAAGTAGTGATGGTGAGGAAGATGGGGACGAGCAGAGACCTCTGACTAGTGGGAGGATGGATGATGGTGATGGTGGGAAGGGAAAGAGTAGAGCAGAAGTCTAGTGGTCGAGGTTGCATGCCACGTAAATGCTGATGTCTTGAACTGACTATATCCTCTGACAAATACTTGCATCTTCTTAGTCCACATTATATCGCTGCCTTCGCTACGGACTGCACAAGGAATCACAGTCATTAACTCGTGAACAGCCGTAGAGCCTCCACTTCCGCTGCATCACCGGTCTCTTCATCTCTCATGTCCTCGTTTTCATCCTCAGCAAGCGCTTTGTCCTGCCCAAACAAGCTCCCAAAGAATTCGTCTTTACCACGTTCAGTCCACATTGCGGTATCTCGGCCAGTATCACCTTCAGCTGCCATGAAATTCTGCAGCTTCTCGTGCACGGTGTATCGTATCTTCCGACCTTTGCTTGCTTTGGTATCTTTCACATTCTTGTTCTGCCGATTGCCAGAGGGATGGAGCTTCTGTGGCACGATTGGTAGTGAGACATTGGTGGAAGAAGTTGCGGAACGAGTTGTTATGAGATCGCGAAGGAGGGATTGATAGAAGAGGGCATCGTCATACTTTGAAAGATTCTGGTTGAGATCTCTGGGTTGTCCTTCGTCGCCAGATCCGATATCTTCAACCTCATTGGTTTGACTGCGGAAGTACTTGTCCTGCTCATTGATAATGTAAGTGTCCAGCACAGCCGTGAGCTTGTCGTTGGCAGTGGGATCAAGGAACGTGGATTTTCCATTCGTAGCACCTCGAGTGGGGTCGGAGGCTTTGGCCTTGTTGGACCATTTATCGATGGTTGTTCGGCGGGAGGAGATAATTTGGTGTTCTACTTCTTGTAGAGATGCCCACACCGTGTCTAGGTCATCTAGATTAGTGGCGTGTGCTGATCGCTTCCGTTTTTTGGATACGGATTCTGAGCCGGATATAGATGCTAGACTGTATCTGAACGAGTCGATGGTGTTGTAGAGTTGCAAAGCTGCGTTTTGAGCTTTTTGCAAGGCCTCATCAGCCTCTGACCCAAAGGCTATATCGTCCCGCGTCAGCTCATTGGAAGCTGCGAAGCCTTTTTGGAGTTTTATACGAGCGTCTAACAAGCGATCGAAAGTCTGGTACTGTTTTTTGACCGCTACACCTTTTCTTGCGTCAACGCTTGCAGCTTGTGACAAGCTCGAAGCAAGAGTTTTCGCTTCTGTAGAGAGGTTGGCCTTGAGATCTTCTCTGTTCCTCGATGTGGACGGCTGGTCTTCCTCGTCTTCCGATGTCTCAATTCTGTCGTCCTCGTCTTGTTCAGTCTCGTCCTCGTCACTTTCGAGCTCATCCTCAGTGTGCTCTACATCGCTCATTTCTTCGTCGTCAATGTTATCTTGATCGCTCGCAGACGATAGTTGTGATACCTCTTGGTCATCCATAGCCAGTCTGTTCTCCTTGCTTCCTCTGAACGTAAACTTGTCAAATTTGCCGTCATCACTCTCGCCAAATGCTGCATCACTATCGATGGATTCGTTCTCGTCAATATTCTCTACATCGTGGTCGAGCTCGACATTTTCGTCCGAAATTTCGTCGTCATCCTCACGAGGCACAGCAAATGGATCGTCGTTCTCGTCATCATCGTCTTGTGGTGCGAACGGATCGTCGTCGCTTTCTTCTCCATTCAAGATTTTCCTGCTCACAGCAACGCCTCCATACTTTGAGTCTAGTGGTGCTGATGCCTCTGGCTTCCTCAATTTACTTTTCCCAACAGCTTGATAGTGCTCGCGCCCACCCGGGACCTCTTTCGTATCTGATCCTTCGTCGTCCTCGTGGTCGCTATCGATGTGCTCATCTTCTGGGTCATAATCTAAAACGTATCAGCGGGATTTCTTGGATCAACAACTTCGAATGTACCCTTCGCTTTCTTCTTGCCCAGCACAAGCGCCTCAACATCCTTTCGCAATCGTGACATAGTTCAACGTCTTCTCACGTGCGTGATGTGAAGAGGCGCATCTTTCTATCTTCATAAAATAATTTCTACCAAGCTTCGCCGCAACTTGCCATTTTTGAGATAGTGCAAGTCTAACCGGCCGCATCATCTGATACTTGCATTCGCATGTTCACCAGCACATACTATCTAGGTATACAACATTCACAAGCTACGTCAAACCAGCTTTGACCGGCCATGCGCAAATGGCTTTCGACATCCGCCCGTATCCTCAGCCATGAAAATCCCCTGGGCCTTCCGCGTCGTCAATTGCCTACTGGTCCACCTCCAGCCTTCCCACGAGCGCAACGCGGTGCCCTCCCAGCAAAACGTCGTATCGCTCATGTCAACCATGTCATCGCTGTTTCAAGTGCCAAAGGCGGCGTTGGAAAATCCACTCTAGCTACAAACCTCGCACTTGCATTTTCACGGCATAATCTACGTGCTGGCATTCTCGACACTGACATATATGGACCGAGTATTCCTACGTTATTGAACTTGGCAGATGCAAGTGAACCAGAAGTCACGCGAAAAGGGAGTCTGGTACCACTGCAGAGTTATGGCATTAAGAGCATGAGTATTGGCTATCTGTTACCTTCTGAATCTGCACCGGTTGCGTGGAGAGGAGCAATGGTACAAAAGGCAATGCATCAATTGTTACATGAGGTTGACTGGTCACCTGAACTTGATGTGCTAGTGCTGGATCTGCCACCTGGGACGGGGGACGTACAGTTGACTATCGGACAACAGATTGAGCTTGCTGGGGCTGTGATAGTGAGTACGCCACAAGACATTGCGTTGAAGGATGCAGTAAAAGGGATTGAGATGTTCAAGAAGATGAATATACCTGTTCTAGGACTTGTACAGAATATGAGTGTGTTTGTATGTCCAAAGTGTGGAGAAGAGACGAAGATATTCGCACACGATGATGCTGGTGATGGAGCGAGACGGAAGGCAAAAGAGATGGACGTTGAGTTCCTGGGCGATGTTCCGCTTGATGCGAAGATTTGTCGGGACGCAGATGCTGGCAAACCAACAATTGTTGCTGAGGAGGTCAGTGGGCAGCAAATTAACACAAAATACTATGAGGGTATTGCTGCAAAAGTTGCTCACAAAATCGGCCTCTCATGGACGTGGACGGCCTAACATAACCAATTTTCAGGAGAAGTAACCTGGAAATAACCACTCCAGCTTCTTTAATGCCTCCGTACTCTTACCACCAGCGTGAGTACTGACGCCAAACTTCCTTCCACCCTCGAGATGCTTAGCAGCCACCAACTCAGCATACTCCTCCTTACTCAATTCATCCAGCACTGCACCGATAAATCTTCTAGCATTCACCGCGTTTGCACGCATATGACCCATGACCATTTCGACAGTCACGTCACCACTATCATGCCAACAGTCATAATCTGTGCTCATGACGACCATCTGATATGCAATCTCTGCTTCCGCAGCAAGTTTTGCTTCAGGCAGAACGGACATGTTAATCACTGTGCCTCCCCAAGTACGGTACATTCTAGATTCAGCACGGGTACTGAATTGTGGACCCTCTACAACTGTGTATTAGTGGAGATGGCAATGGGTAGGAGGAAAGACTGGCTTACCCATGCAAACGACAGTGCCTTTATCGTGCAACACAACACCCTCTCCTTCAAGACTGTGGCCACATTGACGAACAACCTTACCAACACCAGCATCAAACGGATCGGCAAATGGCACATGACATACGAATCCACCTTCGAAAAACGTGAATGGTCGAATACCTTTTGTTCGATCAATGACTTGGTCTGGTACCACAAAGTCTCGTGGCTTGACTTCCTCCTGTAAACTACCAGCAGCACTAAATGCAATAATACACCTCACACCAATACTCCTTAATGCAGCAATATTCGCTCGAGCTGGAACTTCATGCGGTGCAAATTGATGGTGAACACCATGGCGAGCAAGAAAAGCAATTGGGATTGGCTTGCCCGTGCTAGGTGAGGGATGTTCCGAAATAGTGATTGGAGATGAAGGAGAACCCCAAGGAGTAGATATGTCGAGACAGGCAACAGGGTGAAAGGAAGGAAGTGATTCGAGACCTGTACCGCCTATCACTGCTATACGAGGTGTACCTAAAACAATGATCAGATAAGGTATTCATTGAGGTTATGAGGGTCTTACCATCGTATGTGGTAGGTAGTGAATCGGAGGACATTTTGTAGAAGCGATTGCGTAGAGTTACTGCTCGGGCAGTACTTTGACTAAAATTCTTGATGAAAACTTTGGTAGCCGTCCTTGAATATGTTTCAGGTCCTTGTTTGGATCAGCTTTGAGTTAAGAAAGATGAAAGCATTGGAGAGCAGTAATCAATTAACTTAATCAACAAACCACCACCCACTCTGAAAATTCAGGCCAACACGTCTTATCGCAATAAAATCACATCTTATCAACACGTGCCCCAACCATGAAGCATGATTTGATTGGCGCGCATACCACAGCGTGCCTTTCCATTAACATCAATATTGAAGACAGTCCAATATCCACATCGCAAGACTATTGCAGCAAAGACATCCAAACGCAAGGTTAAGAAACGGTTTCATCTAGCAAAATGTTCGAAGTCCCAAGAGCGAAACGTTTAAAGCGTTCGGAGCTCTTTGACAATAACAGCAACGAGAGCATCGAACGCACAAATCAGAAAGACAACGCTGAGACATCAACGGAAGCCGGTGCTGACGAACAAACCATTCCTGACTATGGATTCGAATACGACTTCATCAAACCCGATACATCCAGCACAGAAATCATACAAATCCAGGACCTCAAATCCGAGCCTGAAGCCGAAGCTGAAGCTCCAGACCAAGCCTTCCACTTCAACCTCTTCGCACCACCATCAAAACCCCAACAAACCACCACAACCGCCACCACAGACACACAATCCACACCTCCCACACCCCAAACCTCACAACCCACAAAACCAACACTAATATCAATCCGCTCACCGTCCCCCACCCCATCACCCCTCAATAACAACCCAGAACCCCAAATCCCAGCCTCATACTACTTCACATCCGCCCTCCCCACTACAACCATCGCCCACCTCCAACAATCCTACGCAACAACCGCGATCAGCGCATCCACAGTCCTCTCACTATCCCGCACAGCATGGCCCGGCACGCATCACCCCTGGCGTGTGATTACCCTACCCGCTCACCGGGGCCAATTAGTCATCCACAACACCGGATCCATTCTACCTCAACCAACACCAACACCGTCAAACCTCACAAACCAACCATCACCCCACCACAACAACAATGATGACAGCAGGACTAGTAGAACCAGAACAAACCGCCCCTCAAAAACCAAAAGACAAGCCCTCAAAGCAAGAGCCCAACACAGACGGGCTCTGATAGACGAAACGAGAACGAAAGAAGAGCATGAGAGGGAGAAGAAGAATAAGAAGAATCGGGAGAGGAAAGTTAAGAGACGGGCTAAGGAGAGGAGGGAGAAGGAGGGGAGGAGAGGGGAGGACGGTGGTGGGGATGTGGGGATTGAGGATGGTAATGGGGATGAGGATGGTGGTAGTGATTGAGAATGAGACGGGACAACCTTAGTCTAGCCTCGTCTGGGAAATAGAACAGCGCAACACAAGACGTCCTCTACATACTACGCCTTGTTGCAGAGAAAGATATTCAGTAGAATGCAATCCACATGCCCCAGTTCGGCCATGGGTTGTCACGGAGACATCTCTGTCCAAGTTGCCCTATAGTAGAAACATATGGCTGTACCTCTAGCTACGTCCCATCATAACAAGTGAGTGTAAGCCAGCTCTCTGCTGCAATCCTTTACCTGGATCCAATACTTTTGACATTCAACCACTTGCCTGAGAAGCTAAGAAAATACCTGATTCTTCACATGAGTACCTACCTAGGTAAGCAAAAAGTCCCCTCTTCAAGCACTTATTACGCTCATGATATCTCGCCTACATACCTAGATTATGGTCTGGGGATGTAGACCGTTGTAAAAACTAAACAGTCCGCAGACCATGCATACTTGGAGTACTATCTACACTCAATGTGAATTCCTTGATGTTGTCCCAACAACAATGCTAGCAATAAGCCGACTTCTACTCCTCTTGCACTGGCAGTACATACCGCGGATCCTGCTCATAAAACACAATGCAATCACCAACCACCACAAACCCGATACACATCGACGACTTCAGCACAACAGCCCTTCACCACCAAACCTTCTATCAAACCATGGCCACCGAGCCTCTGCCGCTCCACTCCACCACATCCATCCCTTCAACCCCCAGAGTTCACAACCGCGAAGCAACAAGCCATCAATTCTGCCCTCTCTCTCCATCCCATCCTCCGTTCAAACCACAATTTAAACAATTTAAGCAATAGACTCATACCCACCCCCACTCTGATGCGCCTCCCGATTCGAAAAGAGCCAGTAAAGAATAATCCCCACAATAGGGAACAAGAACACCAACAAGCTCCATCCGACTTTATGTGTGACTGGGCGGGTGGACTTGAGGACCTCGACTACAAAAGAAAAACACGGTTAGCTTTCCTCGTCCCCATTCTCTCATCATTCATTCCACGCATAAAGTAGGGAGGTAGCGAGAAACAGCAAAACTTACCGATGACAATTACATCCAAAATAAAAACAATAAACCCAACCACACCGCCACCAGCACCGTATTGCCATGCATTCTCCTTTGCAATCGTCATTGTTGGAGCGGCCATGGTCAGCGTGGCTAGTGCGAGGTGGAGGAGTGTTGTGAGGAGGGCTTGAGACATCGTATCGTGACTTGCTTGACAGAGTTTTTTTGTTTTTCGGGTTATTAGAGAGTTGTTGGAGTTGGTGAGTGTGATGGACGAGTGTCTGGCGGAGTGTATACTCGGGGGTTTGGTGTTGAGTGAGTGAGTGAGTGTGAGTGAATGAAGAGGAGGGAAGAGAGTAATGTGAAGAAGTTGATGGCGAGAAGAAGGTACCATTAGCGTCGTGGCTTTTGGTGTTCGCGTGATCTGAAATTGTGCTGCCTGTGTTACGTCATATAGGTAGAGAGGCGGCGTGGGCCGTATTGTATGTGTGGAGGGGCTGGTTTATTGCCTTAGGCACTCAAATGCTTACCGATGGGCTACTATTCGTTATGAGTGGTTAGATGCAGATACAGTCTGTAGTATCAAGATAGTGGTGTCAAAAGTTGAACAAGTATGATTGTCTTACTGCATGATAGCGAAGTAAGTGTATCAACAAATGATGTCGAAATATTGTAGGTATCAGGAATCTATCCCGCCTCGCCCAAGCGTTTCCAACCCAGGTTCCAAATGGCCAACACAACGCCCGCTAGTCTACAACATATAATCCCATGAAACGCAATCGAAAGCCCAAACTATACAAAGAACAAGTGAACAAACAATGTTCACTGCGTCCCATGTTCAGCTCTATAAGCCTTTTCCTGATCCTCAACGGCAACACCATGTCGGTCACCTTGCGCAGGCAGACCATGACCACCACTGCTATTATCCGAACTAACACGACCGTCCTTCTTAAGCATGGTTGCGTGCTCGGCAATACCATGTCGCTGATCAGCTGGCATGTCCACATCAACGCCATTTTGGTCTTTGCTGGCTGGTGTCCAAGCAAGATAATCTCGTCGTACTTCGACATAATCGTATGCGAATTCACCAAGCTGATCGTCATCCATACCAAGGAGTTCGGCCTCTTCGGAAGCTCGGAGGTGAAGACCAGGGATATAGTTGACACCATAGGCAAGGAGCGCGGAAACGACGAATGCATAGGCTGTGCAAGCGACTATATATGCGATTTGGATGTACAACTGCTTCCAATTGTGATTGACCCAACCTCCGTTGATAAGACCGGTGCTTACTCCATCAAGACCGATGATATAATCGGCGGCGAAAAACGCGTTGAATAACAGACCGAGCATACCGGCAATACCATGCTCAGCGAACACATCCATAGAGTCGTCGATTCGAACCCAGTACTTGATTTTGGTGGAAAAATTGCATACGATGCCAGTGACGATTCCGAGAACGACTGAACCCCAAGGAGTAATAAATCCGGATGCTGGAGTGGCTGCAACAAGACCAGAAATAGTTCCAGAACACCATCCAACCATGGACCACTTGCGCGCAAGTCTGTAATCGAGTAGGACCCAGGCAAACGCACCAAAAGTAGCGGTCAAGTTACTGTTCCAGCAAGCCATTGTGGCACGCAAGTTGGCACCAAAGGCAGACCCGCCGTTGAAGCCGAGCCATCCGAACCACAGTAGAACGGTTCCAAGAAGGATGAAAGAGACGTTGTGGGGTCGGAAGTTGAGCATCATCTTCTCTTGTCGTTTGCCGAGAACCATTGAATACGCCAGAGCAGACATACCGGAACCAATTTCGACAGGTCCACCACCAGCATAATCCATGACTCCGAATTTGAATGCCCAGCCGTTGGGATTCCAAACCCAGCAGGCAATTGGATTGTAAACAAGAGTAGCCCAGAGAAAGATCCAGATGGTAAAGGGCAGCAAGCGACCTCGCTCAGCGACGGCGCCTGCAACGATAGCAGCTGTGACGGCACAAAACTGCATCTGTGAAATCATCAGAAATAGACCATTTGACTATTCAAGATGGACATACCTGGTAGAAAGAATAGAGCAGAGTCGAGATCAGAGGAGTTTCATCAGCTGGAGCACCCAGAACACCTTTCAGGCCGAAATGCCGTAGGTCACCAATGAAGCCACTCGTGCCAGTTCCCGAAAAGGTTAACGAAAAGCCCCAGAAATACCACTGAAAGGTAATGACTGAACCCGCAACCATACAAGCCCACATCAGTGATAGAGCTGACTTCCTTCGAGCAAGACCGGAGTATAAGAAGCCCAGACCCGGTACCATTATCAAGACCTGTTTGGAGCGTCAGCATTTTGGTCATCAATCCTGCAGCACTTGAAACCAACCATAGCAGAAGCCACAATAATGTAAGCTGAGTCACCCGACTGGAACCATTTGTTCAAGTTTTCTGTGGTCGAATCGCCGCCCGTCTCAGCATTGGTGGTCAGACTGAAATCGGATGGACCACCAATCCAATCATACGACGCGTACGATGGTATAAACACATCGTGTGGCGCACCCGAACCAGCGGACATGATGTCGCCGTAGGTCACCGACCACTACTGCAGTGGTACAAGACGGTATTTTTCAGTGTAAATGTCGAGGAGGACGGCCGTAAGGTCTTTTGGTGGAGTAGGCACGATTTTGCTGTTGCTGACAGGGAGGGAGGACTGTCTTTGAAAACGAAGAGACCGGAACAAATGTCGACAAGAGAACGAAATGCAGAGGTTATCAGAGGGTGAACATAGGACAGATGTGGCTCCAGAATTCAACATATACGGTAGTGAAATCGCTAGAAATCGAGACGTTGATCGGGTGCCGTCATGTACCATTCAAGTAAGGCGGGTTTGGATGGAGTAGGGACGACGGACGCCAGACATAAGGTCGGAACTTTCGGCGGATCTCAAAGATTTATGCGGTGTTAATTTGACACTGTTCCTGGTGGGGGCACATCTAGCTCCTTTGGTTCCCGAGTTATCTATTGCTTGTCATCCTATCAAAGCTTTGCAAACTAATTCCTACACTCATCAATTCTTGCTGGGCACCATACTCGTGCTCGAGCTTGTCTGCCAAGAGTTGTGGCAGTACACAGCGGTGGCAGCCTCATTCTTGGTGAGATATTGTATCGTGTACTGATTGGTAGAAAGCCTTGGTGGTTCCGAACTGGTCTAATTGTCCGTGATACAAGGCATCCCATCTGCTTCCCATATATAAAGTGTCACTTCTGTTCAAACGGCACACCAAGCTGTGGCGATGATCAGACGATGCTTAGTTGAGTAAATCCACTATCTTGTCGAGTAAAAGTCTTTCCAAGCAGAGATGAGGGTTCCCTGATTGCTATCAGCGTTAGGCGCATGTCTGATACACCATTACCATTAACGTCCAGCGATTGCTTTCAGCCGTGACCCCGGTAACCGAGGTCGGCAGAATGAGGCCCCTATCTATCATATGTTTGTGTTGGCAGATATGATAGATAGCGAGACTGATGTTGAATTGACCATAACGTCGTACATAGCCAATCAGAATTGAATGACTTATCTGCTTGCCGAGCATGGAATGACGAGCAAGCCTCAACAAGCTTCACGCTTGTGCATGCAACGGTTGGGTAACAGTAGTGGAGATTGATAACTCCAGACTCGCGTGCATGGGGTTTCACCCGAACAGCACTCGTGAAACCTTCTTGTTTCCGGCGTGCCTGTTTGACAACTGCATACTCCCCGTACTCAAGCCTGCCATAACGCTGGCAGCCACTGCGCGTGAGGCGCACCAACACTTCGATTGAAAGGCAATGACATCGGAACGCCTGGTACTGTAAGTTCATAATCGACCATGTAAGTCATCTCACATGCAGCCAAATGCCTTATCAGGAAAGTGATTGCTGTGTCAGCTACTTGTCGGTCAAACTCGTTATTCTGGAAACTACATGTTGCGAGCTGTTGAAAATCTGCAGCCTCTTCAACCACGTGCAGAAGTCCGGCTGTCAGCAGGGCGCAGGACTCGCCTTCTCCTAGGTCAATCCGTTCACCGTTACCTCTGTCTTGAGTTTGATAAAGACTTCTACTAACTTCTTATTCATAACGATGGAACAGGAAGGTGTCAACTTTCTTTTCGCCTTTGGACTCGATAACTCAGGTTCTGCATTTAAAGATGGTGATCCCCACTGCTGGGACACGATTCCCCTGAAGGTTGATCCCCCAGAAGAATGATCCCCCAGATCGCGACTGCAGCTCGAATGCTAGTGCCATCTTCGCTTGTCTGGGGTCATGCTTCGACGAAACCAAGTTTGGACTTTTGACCTGATGGCTCGAACCTCCGAGCCACTGATCAAGGTTGGCGGTCAAACTGGGGTAGCTGATAGGCACGTTGGGTGAAGCATAATGTATGAAAGATAAGATCGGCCAGGGTTAGTGCATGAACCTCCCAGTGTGGCCCATGCCTGCCACGTCATATGGTAGATAAGGTGGATGATGAAGTTCATGCGCCATTCTGGACCTCAGCCTTGCTTACTCTTGAATTCATAATACATCTCGTTTGTTGACATCTTCAAGCCAGGCTTCTTCTGACGTGGTAGATTTTTCTCTTCCTCGGCGGCAGTTAGCTTGCAAGATCTTCCCACGTCTCGTGGTACAATCCGCCAATTGCATGAATGTAGGGGTAGCTGTGAAAGGCTAGAGAGATCGAGAAACGGGTGGGGGATGGTTGACAAGAAGAGTACGAAAAGCAGAAAGCGTAGTATCGTGCCTGCCCGCCTCTGCCAGACGAAAGTACTTTCCACAGACACTGCCTTCGCTGAACAATCGACCGCTCGAAAGTGGAATGGTCATTTAGGAAAGCAATCATATACCTGGTATTTATTGAATAATGCGTGTTTAAAGAATATCTTGTCTTATTGTAATCTAAATCTAATGGTTTGCAAGCACATGTGGCTGCACCTAAGATGAATGGCTAAATAATTTGTCCACCAAAAACTCCACGCTGAAAGGGTATAATACTCAGAACTTCTCAGCAGGAAGAGCACCAAACATGGTCTCCACCATTATGCCAGTGATCTGGTATGGGTCACCGTTAGAGGCGGGTCTTCGGTCCTCGAAGTAGCCCTTGCCTTCCCGGGCGCAAGCTCGCGGGACTCTGACAGATGAACCTCTGTTAGCAACACCCCATGTGAACTTTTCCATACTTGATGTTTCGTGTGCACCAGTCATTCGAAGCTCATTGCCCTCGCCGTAAACCTTGATGTGGTCCTGGTGACGTGCTTCCAGTTTCTTCATGGCCGCTTCAATATGCTTCATGCCACCCTCTTCTCTCATCTCCTTGGTGGAGACGTTGGTGTGCAGACCGGCACCGTTCCAGTCACCTGGAATGGGCTTTGGCTGGAATGAGACCTTGGCACCGAACTCCTCGGCAATTCTGTGCAGCAACCATCGTGAGACCCACAGTTGGTCACCAAGGTTGATACCTTCGACTGGACCGACTTGGTATTCCCACTGCGCAGGCATAACTTCGGCATTGGTACCGGAAATATCAATTCCAGCATACATGCAGGCCTTGTGGTGAGCCTCGACGATGTCTCGGCAGAAGACACGGCCGGTACCAACACCGCAGTAGTATGGACCTTGAGGGCCAGGGAAGCCACCTCTGGGCCAGCCGTATGGGTAACCGTCAGGGCCAAGTAGTGTGTATTCTTGTTCCAAACCAAACCAGATCGCGTGTTCCTTGTTTGCTTCCATTAGACGTGCAGCGTCGTGTCTGTAGTTGAACTTGTTTGGTGAACCATCAGGATCCCATGTCTCGCACATGACCAGGATGTTCTCGCCAAGTCTGATTGGGTCGGCGAACATAGCAACGGGTCGGATGTAGACATCGGAATTGTCACCTGGGGCTTGGCCGGTGGAGGATCCGTCGAAGTTCCATTCTGGGAGATCGTCGATGCTCGTTGGGGCTTTGTCGAGGGTCTGAGTAACGTGTTAGTGACGTTTCAAGTATTGTGCGCAGATCTATTTCGAGGTTTGGGTCGTGCAATGAAAATCATAACCGTTAAGAAATGAGGAATTGCACTGAGAGGAACTCGGCAGGACCAGCGGAATGTATCGCTTCAAATTCGGTTGTGGCTTGGAACCCTGCGGCAATGCTGTTGCCGCTGGAGAATGATGACGGGCAGCCAAGCCACTACCAAAATAGCCGCGTGCATATGTCCAAACCCGACATATTTTCTTGATATCGGGCAACAAAGGTTCAAAGCAACTCGGAAGTGGTATTCAGCATACCTTTGTCTTGTTTCGTAAGCCGTTGGTGCCGTCGATCCAGATGTACTCAGCGAGGACTTTTCCCCTCTGGTCAAGTTTCATGTACTTGGCCAACTGCATTCTATGTTAGCATGTGCCATATGGTAGCCAGTGCGGGAAAGACTTACGTTGGTGTAATTGGAGACATAAACGTTGTCCGTCTGCGCAGATGGTGTTAGAAGGAGCCCAATTAATCTGAGACAGTCTCGTTGATAGCTTACCATATTGGATGGTTGTGTAAAGGATGAGGGTTTGATAAGGGTCTTCTTGATGCAAACTGTTTTTCAGATGAGAAATGTACGAGATCTGTTGTAGTGTGTGTATGCTCAAGCAGGTCCTGAGATGTTGATGTGGTCAGAAAAGAAGAGCGTCGAGAGTGAAGGGCAGTTAGCATAGATAATAAAATAGCATGAGCAAGGATAACAGTGTCAATCGGTCTGGATGGGGTAATAAAGGTGGTTCCTATTCCGCAGCAGGGCTCCGGCCAAACACGCCGTTGGCTGCGGCGGCTTCGTGCGTGGGCGCTGATTGCTGGGGTAAAGAGGCAGAAAGCTTCGTATCGCCGAGCAACGGAGCACGTCTGCTTGTTCTCGTGCTTGGTAGTAGGAAACAAACAGACCCTGGTGCACCGGCCGAATGTCTGGAGTAACCACGAACAGAAATGCCTCTACTTGGAAGTGTCTTTGTCGGCTTTGTTTGGACTGCCCCACCATCCCACCGTCATACCGCAGATTGGTGGGCACCCTCAACCACTCATATCAAGTACGATTCCCACCTCGTGTTCGCCGCGATAAGGAAATAGTCATGCATGGTAATAAGTGTCAGCCAATGCGTGAGAGGTGTTATCTGTCACGAGTAATGCGGACCAGTCCTTTGGCTTTACTGTACAATGCAAGATCGCGATGAACACAAGCCTCGATTGCTACCTTTTCCTTGTTTCCAATGCCGGAGGAGTTTGTTGCTATTTTTTGTTTGCCCAAGACGTTGAAACAGAAGGGCTGCCAATCAGCGTAATGTTGTTGCTTGCTTACAGATGACCGTAGTCAAACGCCAACTTCCACAAACACTATGATAGACAATGCACAGTAATCCGTAGATGGTGATAAGCCGAACAGAACCCGCCCGGTGCCTTGCAGCACTCCAACACACATGGCGGATTTGGAACTCCCTAGTCGTTCCGGGTTTCGTTCGTATCTCGGTACCTCATTCCCGAAGAAGTAACTGATCCAGTGGTCAGACTCTTTGGTCGTGCACCGGTCAGGAGCCGAGAATAGTGGTTGATTAATTTCGTTGACGCATCCTCTCAACATTCGACTTCTGATCGAGTAATGCCAACTTCGATATTATCAATTTTAGCAATTATTGTTGGTTGACGGCCATGCGTCAATTAAACACGCGACACGGCGGGCCTAGGCGATCATTGACGGCAACATGCATTGGTTCGCCTCGCCTAAGACCGCACCTTATCGTTCCACGCTGATTCGTGGGATTCTGAAACTCCAGACGTTCTCATATGACATCCATGGATTGTGGGTTGCAACGCACTATCATTGCAGTAGTAAGGTACTTGCTATACGTGCCTACCAACACTTGAGTACAGCGCACCGCCACTTTTGCCCACACAAATCATGCGATATCCGGTCCTCACTCAAACAACGACAATAACAGCTTGCTCTCTATGGCCTGTTTGCAGTTTCAGTAATGCATTCAAAGTGGACAATCACTGCAAACATTTCTGTTCGGTACCAAACAATAGTTCAAACATTAGATTAAATTTATATACATTGAAGTTCCAGACGTGGCTCTTGACCAATCAAGTTGTATGAGACCGTCGTTCTGACCTGTCCATCGACGAAGGAAGTATGGATGAACGCTGCGTTTCCTTCACGTGTGCCTCTTCGACTTGCTGGCGATCGTTCGTGGTCCATTTTGACAATGCCAACGTTCGGGCACGTTCGAGTTCTCCATGGCGTCGAGACCCTGCGATAGGCCGATCATTGGCTTGCTGTGCCTTCTCCTCCTGATCCCTGAGCTCTTTGACCTCGTTGATCCCTTGCGCCATCCGTACGTGGCGCACCCACCTTTCAGTCTTTTCGGTATCCCGGTACAGCTTACGTAACGAAGCATAACATCCCCGGCTGGTCCAGTTGACCAATCCGAGTGTACCGGCTACCGGCTTGAGCACGAGACCACCTAGGCCACGTGCGACACCCTTGGGTAACCCAGCTATACCATCTTCCTGCGTGTCTAAATATGGTATTCTCACCAGCCCTGTCGCCCCATCGTAAAAGCCGTACCACAGCTCCTTACCTGCAACCTTGGTACCCTGTCGAAAACCCTTGATATGCTGTGGTGCTGGCCGAACTGTCCTGTCGCCGTAGAGGCGTGGGGCGTTCCTGAAACCCAGCGTCAATGCATTCAACATGTCCATGGGCAAAACTACCAACGCTTTTACTGAATGGCTGAAGCCTTTGCCGACATCTTCGAAGAGCACTACTGGTGCAGCTTGTCCGTCGAGTGTTGAATTGGTTTTCACAAGCGTTTGTTCAGGCCAGCTGGTACGACCATCTTCTGCCATGTGATCCGGGAGTGTCGGTCTCCGGATTGGAGCGGCCTCACCTGTCAAGTTTACTGGTACCATGGTTGTTGCATCGAGATCTTCCTTTTGTCTCAATCCGCGAGCTTGTTGTGCGATCTTGCCTGGCATGACAATGGCGTCGCCAACTGACCTGCCTTTCCGCTTTCGTCGTCGTTTCTCGATCTTTTTCCAGTCCGACTTGGTTGAATCGTGAATGGTGGTCATGCCATGGATAGCCTCTTGAAAAGCAGCGACTACTGCACCGCCAGCACCTGTGATAGGCTCACCTGGGCCAGAAAAATCTTCCCACTTGGTATGGTGAGTCAAATTGAGATCGTTCCACTTGACCTGCTTGTTCTCGACGAGCAGTTCCGCAGCCAGTGCTGAAATCTTCATACCTGTATGCTTGACACGCCATGCTGCAACTCGATCATCGAACACTCCACATCGCATAGAGTGGGGTCCAGCGAGCGGTAATGACCTATGAAATGAGTCTACAGCATTCTGAGCGCCATCACCTTCAAGAGCTATGCTCTTAGCGAGTGCTTGCGCCGCTTCTTTGGCAGAGGGCTGCAGGCACTGTTTGATGCTGTCGGCGAATCTTTCTACCGTGAGCTTCTTTAGAGGATATACTTCCTTAGGGCCAGCTCCTGCTCGACTGATCATGTCGGCCCAGAACGGCTGGTCACCGAAGAAGGGTACAATCATTGTAGGCTTGCCCAATTTGATACCAGCGGCAGTTGTGCCAGCTCCACCATGGTGCACAACAGCATCGAGCTGAGGAAAGAGCCAATCGTGTGGAACGTTGTCTACCATGAAAACACCGTCTGGTATCTCCAGGCCATCACCCATACCGCCCCACCCTTTACTCACTACAGCACGCACTTCGGCCTGAACTGTAGCTTCAAAAATCAGCTCGCAAAAAGCCTTCGGATCCTTGATGCCAGATATTGACCCGAACCCAATGTAAATGATCGGCCGCGTATCGGCATCGGTTCTCTTCAAAAACTTCTGCAGGTCTTCAGGAGGTTTATATGTCTTGGCGAGATCGAGAAAGACATATCCGGCAATATCAATTTCCGGACCCCAGTCGTCTGGCTTGCTAACGAGTCCTGGGGACCAGAGATATGTCATTGGCACACGCATGCGGGTTAGCATGCCAGGGGCCCATAATGTTGAGACCGGCTCAAGGTCCAGGGTCTTTACTCTGAACCGGTTTACTAAATCTCCCAGACCTTGCCAAGTCATAAGATCTATCAATGGATAAGTCATGTAGTTGGTGTATTCTCTATCGGTACTCGAGGCTTTAACGTTCGCAAGAGGATGAGGGAATGCTGATGTTGGTGTGTAGGGGAACGTAAAGACCAAGTGGAGAGGTATACCTAGTTTTTCAGCGCAGTGATAATGCGCCATTGATACTGGGTTGGCAATGATAGCATCAGCCACAAAGGGACGTTTGTTGCCTAGCGACTTCGAATTGACCACATCTTGTTGATCGTCGGTCGTGTTGATACAGGATCTCCAAAAGCCTTCAAACATTTCGGACATCTGCTCTCGCCGACGGCCGACCTCTCCGGATGTGAGAGTCTCGAACGATGGGAGCAGACCGGGATTTCTAACCATAAAGCTCATCAACTCGCTGGGATCGCCACCAATGGAGAAGAATTCCAACGCCATATCCTCCTCGACGAATTTTCGAAAGGTCGGATGAGTTGCAATCCTAACGCGATGACCATACTTGGTCACTAAGATCTTGGAGATAGCAATAAACGGTTGAATGTCTCCTCTGCTTCCTATGACCATGACCACGATGTTCATGCGAGGTATCTTTGTAATATCTTGTTGTTCTTGATAATGGTTCTTGAGATTGATAGCATCCTTGTTAGCCTGCTTCGCACGCGGGTGCATATGGCTGCGTATAACATTCCCAAGGGCTTTCGCGAGGTAGCCTGTTTTCGCCTTTTCGCTAATCTTTACATTGAGTCTGCCGTCTTTCGCTATTTTACCACGGCTTTCGAAATGTTCGTTCCCAACATGTACACGATGCCGTCTACCACCACTCCGCGGTCGCAAGCGGGTTCTGTTCAGTTCTCTAGGACCAAGATCTCTGTGATTTGGTAAAGAGTGCTGTTTCTGCAAGTCTACATGAGGCTCATCATCGTTGGACGAAAACTCGGAGTCAGACGAGTCATCTGTGGCTGGACTTTGTGTGCTCAACCGAGTCCGTGTTGAAAGATTCCGATGGGGCGGCTCACACGATCTTGTTTCCACAGGTCTCTCTGTTTCATTTTTAGACCTCCCGTCCACCAACCGTAGTTTTTCAGGAGAGGTTGCAGCTCGCGTAATAGGTGAAACTGTAGGGAATGACTCCGTGCTGGCCTTTGTCTCGTTGGCTGTCAAAGTTGAGTCTGAGTCAACTCTAAATTGAGGATGCGAGGTCTCAGAATCGTGTAGCTCAGTAACTGGTTTTTCGGTGGGAGGAGGCTCGGTTACTGGAGTCGTTCCATACTGACACGCCGGGTTGGCGATTGTGGTGAGTGCATGCGCCGACATGATGCATAGATATGGCGTTCAGGCTTTGTTGCTTCATCAGTATTTGTAAGTCACACAATCGCAGTTCCGGAGTTTGGGAAGGTAAACACAAATTATAACTGTTGATACAAGTTCGGTCATGAATCAACTGGAAGGAAAAACAGTGAGAAGGACTGCGTGCCAGCAAAGGAGCGAACGCTTATGAAATCACCGGTGATAACTGCAATGAACGTTGGTGATAGAGAGCAGAACAGCGCGTCGGGTAAAGAGTACGCGAAGTTGACAGATGAAAGCATGCATAGAAGGCTGATGTCACTGGCAGTGGTGCATCATAAATAAGAGTTTTGCTTCCCGGCTCTTCCTGGAGTTATATCGAAGTAGCTAGGTCAGCATTTTCGAATCACCAGTCCTTACCGAGGCGGACGCATCCAAATCTGGTGAAGCATTGCCAACGCATAGATTGACATGAATATAATCACACAGCTGCTGCAAGAACAAGATGGTCGGAATTCTGTCCAAACGAACTACGCTACTGGCGGCTTTCGGACAATTAATCTGCTATTATCCGTGCTTGGTGGCTAGGCCGAATCAGCCACTGCGGATGTGCCACAAGTGACTACTACCACTGGCGGCCTCCACAACGTGTTTTGAAACGTTCGAGACGTGTCTACCAGTCAGATCCCTCGACACCACTGGTCTTATCACCTCCGAAACAATTCACCGGAATTTTGCTTGGTCACAAGTTTCATGATACGCGTCTAACGCTCCTGATCCAATCGACCACTTCACGTACACATGGTAGCTAGAATGAAGGCGCACACGCAAGAACCCGAACCAGACAATATCTCGTCTTCGTTTCTAGCTATCCCACCAGAAACCTGAGATCCAATGATTGTCTTTTGTGGCTGCAAAGCCTGGCGAATATTCTGTCCCTTACTCACACTGCATGGAAAGAAGCGTAAACTCACTTTTACAGACTAATGTTTTCCATGCAGATGATATGTATAACTTGCTGTCCATCGTGGTTGAGGAGCCTTCCATGAGGACTAGAATACTGGAAATGTATTGAACAACACTTCCACCATCTACCTATACTTCATTTCTCTGGACGCCCGGTGCGTTTTCTTTTGACACATCCTTTTCGTACCTTGGAGTTCATTTTGGATACTCACATTCCGCGCTCTGGCCAGTGCACAGCCTTAACGACCACCTTGACGACCGACGTGTCCTCTACAAAGAGATATCTATCAAAACTGAGTCATTCATTCCGACCTCATCAACAGCGCATTCTCTCGATCCTTGCCCAGCACGAAGCAGAGCAGCAAGAACCGCGAAGCCTGCCACCGTCATTCAAAAAGTAGCCATGAGCTCGAAAGTCTCCTCTCATCATTCCGCATCCCACCATCAACACAACAGCCGACGCCATAAGTCTGCCATTCGACCATTCGTTGTGCTACACACACTCAACACCATCTTCTCTCTGGTATCAATATCTCTCTTCACAGTAACAATTCCCATCTGGGAGTCCAATTTCTTCCACAGGAGCGGTCTATTCAGGGGAGACTGGCCAGATTGCCTCCCGCTCATCCCTTAAC
>Ga0181469_100091_pt1 | contig 23316 bp, 21 predicted proteins | sample InSIn2SAF170_2_FD_119081 | JGI IMG/M metagenome (GOLD analysis project Ga0181469, IMG submission 119081) | Clean room microbial communities from NASA Spacecraft Assembly Facility at Jet Propulsion Laboratory, Pasadena, California, USA -... ... | reverse complement strand
ACCAGGAGCCTCGCATGTGAAGGACAAAAGATTGTGATCCACTCTCGATGCAGGACCATGGCGATGGCGATGGATGCGCTCCTATAAGGTTATGGTCAGCAAGAGCTTGGGATTCTGACACAGTGTGGACCTACAAGAAGGGGTTCAAGGCGTTTCAGTTTTTCAAGTGCCAGCTGCGTATTGCCATGCAGGAGACGAACGCGTTGCTGAGTTGGCTCGGGAAATAAATAGCATTGGGTAAGATCGGCAACGGCAATCGCAATATCCTGCAGGAAGATGCTGATATCGCCACAACTGGGTTCCCAGTAGGCGGCAGCACCACCTTCGCCTGAGGAAGTCTTGTCCGTAGAGTCATCAGAGTCTTGATCAAAGTCAATCAACGCATTATCAGAGAGTCGCACGTCATCAGCTAAAAGGAAGTCCGACTCGGTAGGAAGGGTCGTGTTCGGCAATGGACGAAGGCGTGGTGATTGAATAAGGTCGTCGCCTTTCTTCGTGGTCCAATGCTGTATGGAAGTGTTGATAGTACCCACGAAAAGGTTAACGATTGTGGGATCATCGGTTTTGCAGTAGAATAGCTACTGAAATTAGCATCGACGCTGCTAACGTCACGATGGTTACATACATTGTGTTGGGTGTCAAATCCAACGAAGGGTGCATTCTCGCCGCAGAGATCTCTGTGGCATATCAGCAGGCTGAATCTAGTCGAAGAGATTATCATACTGGAACTTCGAAATGATCTTCTCTTGCTATTAGAACGTTAATCAGCAATTCGACGACACTGGGAATGGGAGAAATTACTCCAGAACTTGTCAGCTCAAAGAAGGACCCAACGAAGACCGTCTTTTCAGGAACGTCCATTATAGGTCAAGCACAACAGAGCGACAGGCGTCGACGTTGCTGCGACTTGTCTTGAGAGTTGGTAGTGATGGACTGGACATGTGGCGTTGAAGTAGAAGCATTAGGATGAGATGACAGGAATTACTGCTCTGCAATCACAAAGACGATAAATGCATGCAATCTTGGACAATATCATGCCATTCACTCTCTTCCGGTACTAGGAGGGGAAGGCACGCTACAACGTCAAAGTGAGCATGTACCTGAGTGCTGAAGGGAAGTACAGTGGTTGGTGACTGTCTTGGTTCGCAAGAAACAGCATCCCTTCTTCAACCCTGTTTCCTGACAGAGCAGAAGCTGAGGGATATCCCGTACATACGTAGACACACGATGAGAGGACAGCTGCATCGGCGCGGGCTGCGTAGGCACGACTCCGAGTGCTTCGAATGTTTCCGGAAAAGGCTGTGTTCAAATAAGGATTACATGTGAGGTGAAAATGTACGGAGCGAATTTAAAGTTTGGAGGCAAACTTTGGTTTTCAGGACAGCAATCATCCTTCTTTAATAGGTATGCACACTTGGTAGAGAGTATCACCACTTCACTCTCGGAGTCGAGCTCTGTCTCAACTTACTGCTTCTACTCAATGTCCCCAATAATTATGCACAGCTCATACGGTAGCCGGAATACATGTGTGCTTTCTCGTCCGTCGTCGCATATGCCCGCATATATCGACAGCAATCTGAGTATCGTAACGTTCGTCCAGTCATAATTGTAGTACACTGCAGGGCTTTCAAATCAGCCAGTCCATATGTTTCCTTCACTTGCCTGGCTTCGACCCTTTTCTTTTGTGCCTTCTGAAGTCTAAACTCATCCTCTTTGTCGGACTTGACGGCTTCGGGAAGTCCTTGATGGATGGCTCAGAGACTTTTGTACTCTCCTTCGCTGTATCGAAAGACTGCGCATCCGAGTTCACTTCATAATTTGTTGAAAGTCGTTCTGGCATCTGTCTCCCATTTACGACCGTTTCAACATTCATCAACCACCTCATTTCCCCTGCCGCCTTCTTCATCTCTTCCACTTTGTAATTGACTCGCTCATCATTTGCACTTGCTGCATCTCGCAAACCTTCAATCGCAGAATCAATTTCAGTTCGATAAAGCCGGAAATTGTTGGTCAATCTCTTCGTTAACTCCTCTAACTGCTCAATCGTTTTTTTCTGTTGCTCTGCAATGATCTCCATCCGTTTCTGCTTCTCAAGGTCGTCTTCTCTCTGTCGGATCAGAGATTTCAAACGACCTCTCACATTATCCAAACCATTCTGATGCCTCTCATTGTCCATAGTTCTGCATGACGCTATCGTATTGTACTCCGCTTCCTTCTGTTGCGCAATAGCCCTTGCCTGATTCGCCTGTTCTCTCCACTCGTCCTCGTTCATGGTGGCCGTCCGCATTGCCTCTTCAGCGCGAGCTGTTTTGGATTTCTCTTTTTGTAGTTGTTCGCGCAGATCTTCGACTTGACGTTCCTTTCGCTGAAGTTGACGGAGGTTTGCTTCGTGGGAGGACTCGTAATTACTGTTCCGGTCCTGAAGGAACTGGTTTCGTGTGTTGAGAGTTTCTGCAGCCCGTTCGGCTTCTTCATGGCGCAATCTAAGGAGTTGTTTGTCACGGTGTAGGCGGTCGATTTCTTGTTGCAACCTTTCTATCACTCGGCCGGATTTGCCTGTACTAGCATGGCCAATTGCTGAAGACCATTGTAATGGTTCAGGTGAGGGCGATGGTTCGAAAGCGGCTGTCTTCATATCAGATATATTCTTGCAACAATTTCTCGTTGCTCCTGTGTACCTTGTCTCATCATAGAAGTGCTAATGACCCGACCTGGCGATACCATACTCGTGTCAACAGGGGTCTGCTCTCTTTGTATGCCGGCATTGGTCCCATTCGTTTGTGCCATTATCGTAGGTGTATCCACATATCCCTCGTTCGCCAGTGTGTTCCCAGTCTCTGTACATGTGTCATCTGTCAGTCTTTTCGTTCTTTTGCCAGTCCGGCGCAATATACGGTGTGCAAGGTTCAACATTGTGCAAATGCATTGTAATTGACGTTGTGTGAGGTGTGCACTTACCAGAAGTGACCACAAATATAGCATGCGCCTTCGGTAACACAAGGTCAGCCGGAACAGCAACAACGACAGGTCTCGACTTCGCTTTCATGTCACAATTTGAGGGTGAAGGCGAAGGCTTGACAAGGTACGATTCTTGACTGTCGGATTCTTTTAGCTAAGGTTCTGTATCAGGTCAGTATTAGAACAGAGAGCCTTTCGCAAACGTTGTACCAAATCCTCGCAGATATTTTCAGAGCCGAATATGCGTTTGTTCAAGGCTAGTGATTGATTTCACAGACAGTTGGCCGCATACTGTGATCGAATGACAACAGACAGACACGGAAAAGGATCTCATTCTTGTCCCTGAATGGACCGGGAAGTAAAAGGTATCAGCATGGTTGCTCTGGAGGACTGTTCTCCAACATGTCTATTTGGCAGGCACAGTACAGGGATGCTGCACATCGAAATCCCAGAAAACAACTGTAAACAGATCAGCGGGCTGCATGCAGGCTACCGCCAGGAACCGTTTAATGGCCGTTTCGTCTCTGGAGCCTCAAGCCAATCATGATGATCAGGGGTTCTTGAGGCTTTTTCCGGGCAAGTGCCAGTGGAGTTCACATCGGATCCAGACCTTGAGGCGGTCCAAAGGATGTCTGGAGTTGTGAAAGCACTATGATATTGGGATACGAAACCATTACAACAACATGGACCAGACAGCATGAAATCTAATACCGTACCTTCACGGAGAAGCCCGCTGCAGCGACGAACAGCAAAGGGTTGATAGTATTGAACATCATGGCATTATCAAAACTTTGCCTATTAACACAGAAGTATACAACCAACCAGATGCTTTTGTGCATATACCTACGACCTGCTACTCAACGCAAGCCAAGGTAGTAGCATGCCAATACCAACGCCACCTAGATATTACATTGTTCCCCAGACTCTCATCATCACCACTGTGTGAAGAAATGTCTATTGCAGCAGAACGGCAGCCACAATACCCAAAATCAAAGCAGCACTGCTTGCTCCGGTTCTCACGGATGCTTCACTCTTTGCAGTGGAAATGCTTGATGAAGACGAAGAAGTTTTGGAGGCGGAGGAGCTGCTTGATGAGGAGCTGGTAGCGCTGGCAAATGTATACGAAGTAGAGTTTGAAGCAGTCAAGGTAGCAGAGCTGAAGGTGCTGTTCCTGTTCATCGCAGTGCCAGTGCCCGCGGCAGACGCAGCCGAGGTAATGGCCATGGTGCTGTTGTTGTACATGGCGGTGGTAGAAGCTGCTACTGCTGCGCTGGCTGAGGAGGTAGAGTTGGCGCTTGTGCCGGAAATAGAGAACAGGCCAGAGTAATTGACATCGGAGCCTTGATCAATCTCGAGAGCGTAGTTACTGTTGTCTGTTAGAATTGTGTAGAGATCGGAAGTATGCGAGATAAATGCACGTACTCTCCGGACACGATGTCAGATGGGACAGTCCAGGTATAGGAGCTACCGGTAGCCTGGCTGGTGATGGTGTTGACAGTGTTTAGGTTTTGAGGATCACCTTGTCGGAGAATCAACGTGACAGCCTATGTTGCATTAGTTTGATGCAGGAACGAAGTTCTACTTGTATGGTTTCCTTACAGAATCGTCTCCACCGGTCCACGAGATGCTGGTTTCCAGTCAGTTTTGTTCTCCATGCATTTGTGTTCTCTTATCTCCTACTCACTTGTAGGAATTTCCAGCAACAGCCGTAGTAGGATAGTTTGTCAATGATACACTGGCGAGCGCAGTTGCCAAAAGCGGCGCAACAGCCAAGAGAGATCGGAAAGAGACCATGATGACTGGTGAGTGCAAAGGAGTCAAATCTTCTTAAATGGTGGTGTACAGTTGTGTAAGGTAGACCTTGAAATGTGGTACAAGTGCTGAAGAGCAGTGTTGTTAATGAATGTACTCCTGGCAAGCGCTCAGGGAATTGTTGTTCGAAAAATGGCACGTCGCAAGAATGAAACAACAACGAAAAAGTGACAGGGCATTAGAATGCGGGATGCGACCAAGTAGAAGAATCAATGTATGGCCCCTATGTCTGACCTCAGCCGCTCGAGGCTGTAACGGGAAGTTTTGAATGGGTGGTGATTCTGGCCAATGGAAAACAGCCGTTTCAAGACTGCAGATTAATTCCGCCACCAATTCTCCACCATAATTTCCCCGAATGGGGACCACCGCGAATTGATTCGGCTTGCTTCTTGCGCCTAGCACTGCGAACCCAGAAACAAAAGGCGCATCACCGTATAACTCAAATTGCAGTATTCGCACACCTCAGGTCAAAGGCCCTCGTTTTCGTATTCCTCGCGAGTTATGATCCTTGAAAGAGTACTTGATGCACTTCATATGAGCCGTAGATAGGAAAGTCTGCCATGTTTTTCCGTGGCTCGACACTCCTACTTAAGATCTCAATCTTGATACCCGGCACAGAATTGCTCGCCATCTCAACACCATTTCGATCCACATATCTCCACGTCAAATGTCGCTTGATGAATGGGAGGACCGAGACCACTTCGATGTCCGATAACACACCTTTCGCGACGGCAGCAGCAACAATATGGCTGAACGACACCTTAGCTTGCTGGGTGCTCTCCCTAATATCGCGATGCGCCTCACTTGGCGTGTATGGTTTATAGGTACCAATCAGATTCGGAGCCTGAGGCCACATAGAAGCCGAAGTAGTGTCTGTTTCACCAATGAAGAAGTAGACCGCAACACTATTCTTCAGTGCAAGACCAGCAAGTGTGAGTCGCAAAAACCATTGCCTTTCTAAGTTGCTCACCCCTAGCGTGAGGGCCGTGCCTGCATCAATATTGCTCAAGGTGTGGGCAATATTTGTATCGCGCTGCAACCGACTCGAGCTTGTATTCTGGGGATTTTGCTGAGCAAGCGGGCTATACATTAAGTTGACTTTCTGTCGTACCTGCGCCGCAAGGTCGGTAGCGCTGATGTTCCAGTCTATGATTTCTGGATATATATAACCAAATGCTGCAGTATCTCTGGCTGTGGCCGCAGTCCACATGGTCGATCCATTACTTGAGTGGAAAGGTGCTAGAGGTGTATTGATGGTGTCCACCTGGTCAACAGGCTGGTAGTAGGAACCATAAGGGTTAAAGTTAGGCTCGACATAATCATCGGGGTATATTGCTTGCCACAAAGCAAGAAGTCGATCAATATTGGCGTGATGAAGCCAGAACACAGGATCATACGATGACATGGGAATAATGGTCATGTGACCAGCCCAGAAGCCTTCACCGCCAATATCGTCGTGGATGTCGCCATGAACTCCCTCGAGACTGGATTCATGACCAGCGGGATATGATGCGAAGAATGTATAGTTTGATGTGGATGTGAACAGTCCATAGACCTTCGACAATGACTGTGCTGACTGAGCGACAAGACTAGCGGAAGCAGCTGCCTGGTTGCTTTCTCCAGTCGTGAGATCAAGATTTCTGACCGTGAAGGGAGCTCTGGATATGTTATGATAACTCGGAAAATAACCGCTCTCTAGCATGTTGACTGGAAAGTTGTATTGCATGAGTGGATTTGGAATCATTTGTCGACCCTGAGGAGTGTTAATGGATAACGTCGAGCTCGTCACAACGTCTGGTAGGCTCGGATGTATAGCCCAATCCCAGTATGGTGTTCGTAGAGCCGCAGCTGCCGTGATATATGTGTTCTTCTGATCTGATGGATAGTCATTCGCGACAATTTCTGCATGGTGTGACAAAATTTGCTGCGGAGGTTAGCATTCGTCAGCCACTGAGTGCCGAAACAGACCTCATATAGAGCCAAATACGGTCGGTGCCAAACGGGAAACAGCACAGAGTTGTGCATGCAAAAGCCTTGCTCGACGTTCTCGCCAGCAACTCCGTCCCATGGTCGTGTTGGAAATCCATGAATTCCAACCACCTGGAAGTAGGATAGCTCATCTGTAATCGAGGTGTTCTGAAATCGTTGAAGAGCAAGGATGAAAAGATCCCAGCTAGCTCCCGAGTTGGAAAATTCATTGATCTCTTGTCGGAAGGGGCGTATTCGAGACCCGGAGACAATTCCTCCAGTTGCGCCCGTAATACTCAACGACGACGCAAAGGGAATGAATAACACAAAGAAGTAGTAGAGAAAACTCAGACGAGACGTTAAGGACATCTTGCTGGTGGGAAGTAACGCTCAGTTGCCAACCTCCTGATGCCGATGCTTCGAGGAAATACCAGATACGAATATCTGCAAGTAGATCAAGAGTTGTCGACTGCATTTCGCCATATTGATGATATATACTCAACAGATAGCTCTCGACGAGAAGGCATGAATTGCTATGGTAGACCCGAACGAGGTGTGATTACGGGTAATTGCTGTAGACCTGAAAGAATTTGTGTAGTTTCCTGTTTGTGCCCTTCCCTTCAACGGCAGTCAGTTGACTTTTGCACTGAAACAAGTGGTGAATAGATAGGTAGACGGATTGGCTGTGCTACAAAAGACCTCATCTTCAATAGTGGGACTGTCGAGGTTCCGAGCTGTGCCACGCCTGATCTCGTTGAGGAGATTCCTGCACCTGACCGAGCGTAACGGCTTGTTCAAGAATTATGACCATGACTGATCGGAGCCGTGACAGCAATCATCTAGCGACCGATAGCAAGCGGCCTGCGATCACCTGCCACTATACTGACATGTTCCACCAAATTAGGGTATGGCGGGACCGAAAAAGATGAATGCGCTCAAGGATAACGGGAAGTGATATTCGGAGGTCGCTGCAGAGAATTGACATGCTCCACTTCCCAATGCGTCCAAGCCTTCGGCATCGGCAGACGTGGCTCCGACCATTTATTGGCTATCTTGTCCCTCAAATGCGCTGTTTAGAGGACAAGATTTGAGCATTATAATTCTTCTTCTTCAGTGAGTCGGAATATAAGAAAAGGTCCTCACTATCCAAGTTTCGTAATCTGGGTTACTACTACTAGACTTGTCGCAAAATAGCACCAGTCCTCTCTCTGTGTTCAACATAATCCAAGACCACCTACCTTCGAGGCGTATTCATCATGGAGGCAGCCCAGTCCTGGGTCGGCAACCTGCGGCAGTACAAACCTGTCCAAGAAGACCTTTCTCACCTAAATCCTATCCAACGCTATCTTCACAAAGGTTCTCTCGACTGGTCGGATTATGGCCGCTTGATCCTTATCGTCATAGTCTACTGGTTTCTCCGTCCTTACATCGAAAAGACAATCAGAAGATGGTCGGGTGAGGCACAAGGCGAGCAGGAGATAGATGCATACCAACAGCGAAGAGAGGAGGCCAAAGTCAGTGCGAACGATATCCGATCTGGAAGGAAGAAAGAAGAGGAGGGTGGGAAGACATTGGGGCAGATCCTGGATGAAGGTGTTGATGGTCAGCTAGCTGTTGCTGCTTCAGGCAGTGGGATTGTGAAGGAAGATGACTCGGAGGTAACGAACAGGAAACAGCCGAAAAAGAAGAAGGGTGTGTCATTCGCAGCAGAGAAGAGCTCGGTGGAGAAGACACTGGATTGGGAGGACGATAATGAATTTGACCCAAGGAGGAGCCGGGTCATGGAGGGTGAAGACGCGCCAGCAGAGAAGAATGATATCAAGGACTGGATGGAGAAGTGGACGGCATAAATTGCATGTCCTTTAGGTCATAGACGGCGTGTGATTCATGTTTTCTTCTCTAACATATCTTGTCTCATGGAACTGAGTTCCTGCTAATTCACACTAAGAATGATTCCCTCTGAGGTAGCTCTGGCTAATGGCTACTAATAATAAATCATCGTTCAGAACTCGATACCGGTGGCCTCCTCGAGCTACATACACTTCAAGCGCTGAAGCTGGACAGATCCGTGTTTTGATAGTGGGTGGGCTCTTGGCAGCCTCGACAATTAATATTCTCATCTGTTCGAGCACGAAAACTGATGTTCGATGATCTAACCTTTGATCTGCTAGTGATTGAGCAATCGCAGTGCTTCGTGCCGTCCAAGTTGGACACCTCAGCGATACAACACGTGCTCCATTCGTGGCTGATATCCTCATGCTCATCTTGATTCGAGGTGCAAAGTGTGACACCTCAGCGATACAACACGTGCTCCATTCGTGGCTGATATCCTCATGCTCATCTTGATTCGAGGTGCAAAGTGTGACGCTCGTTGTTCCGTATTTTGTTATACAAACCGTGCATATTTGGTATCTCCCAAGCCAGCTAGACTCGAGATTTGCTAATCAAACTCGTCACAAATGCAGGGCAAGTAACGAAATGCTTATGCTGACGATCTGCTCACGCTTACTGGATAACACGCTGTTTAATCCATAGCGCTTATTCAAACACGGGGTACATAAGAGCGAAATTGAGGGGGTGTGGCGTGGTTTCATGCCTTGCAGCCACCTTATGCTCGCCAAGCCCAGAAACGATTGGAAATATCGAGGCACTGTACAATATTTTACTGTCATGTATGGTGACCATTTGAGACAAACCCGTCACGTCTCTTACTTCCCATCTGATCAGGGACTAGCACTTGTTGGTTGGAATGCTGACTTACGAGGAAACACGTTGTAGTAGGTCCTCCTAGAGTTCGTGATGAGAACCAAGACTACAGTGTTGCATTAAGACGGCATTTCATGATACTGTTCGTAGAGCCATGCAATACAGTACTGTATTGTACTTACTTAGCTAGCTCCGATTGTGGGTGGTGGTGTTTGTCCAGCGGAGATCGGAAATCGAAAGACTTCTTCCTCTGTCCTTAGCTTCGCATTTTGCATCGACCAACGGAGCACCTACGCAGACCATTGCATGGTCATACAGTACAACATGATATGAAGCAACCACCATTTTGAAAACCTTTAATCAAAAGTACACGTGGATATCTTGAGGTCGAATGTTGACGAAGGGTTTTATCGGTGCGAGCGATGTTGCCGGAGGTCAGGCCTGAAAGTTGGCAATTCAAGTTACTCTCACACATGCTATCGAATGACGGCAAGTGCCGGGTATGCCTAATCGTGGAGGGATCATTGATGCTTGCTCCCACGGCCAATCCAGAGCCAAATGGCCTCCCGCACTTGCCTGTTTCGCGTTGGTTCAGCTTTGGCGGTTGAGTTGAAAGGTGCTTGAGGTGTTTCTTGTCCGCTGCGGAGCCCACAGGCGATTCCGGCTTGCCTCGTCCTTCTTTTGCACTCCGTAATCCTGTTTGCCACGATCCGTTTCATCCTCATGCATCAATTCTGTGCTCAGTATTCATCTCGAAACCATCGTCAGTAACGACGGACAAAACAGATTCCTTGACAAACACCTTCGACACCACCTGCAAGTGTCTGATAGTCTGATACCTAGTCGGTCACTGTCATCTTGAGACATCCCGGGTATCGTCAAGCTAAGCCAAAACCTTCTTGGCCTAGACCCCAGCCGCGCACTCCAACTACCTGCGACGACTACTGTACATTCCGCAATCCTGGAGAGGCGAACATTTCGAAACAATCCGCTTCACACTTTCCTGGCGATGTACGCGATATCGATTGTCTATCAGTAACCGACATTACATCGCAAGCCTTCGTCGACGAGCGGAGTCGCCTCCTGTAGCCAGCTGCGCCAACACCGTCGGCGACTGCGCATTTATCTTGTCTTACTTGTAACTCACATTGCCGGCAACGAGAGAACATAACATCCATAATGTCTTCGCCAACAGCAAATTTCTCGGTTACGCCGACTTCAGCCTCAGCGACACCTACAGCTTCATCTAGTAGCGGAAGTGGAGGCGGTCCTAGTTCGCCCTTACTCTTCTTTGTCGCTCTTGGTTTCGGTGTTGTGTTTACGAATTTATGGTAAGCAGGCTATATTCCGTATTTTGACTACAGCTCTGATTAGTTGCACAGGATTATAGTTGGTGTTAAATATTGTTTCCGATACAACCAGCGAAATCGAGCACGTCTAGCAGGGGATGATCCAGATGCAGTTGATCTTGCAGCCATGCCCCGTCAGAGACGGCGGCGGGAAAAGAAGTTGATGAGTATGGACGAAGTGAATGAGAAATTTCCTCTCACCAAGTACAAAACGTGGCGATCTAGTCGAGCCCAAGAAGGGCTTCCCACTGCTGGAGGTATCGATACCACAAGCCGGCCCCCGAGCATAAGAAATGTATCTCGAGGAATCGAAGGAGAGGAGAAGAACCACGTAACGGTCCAGTCTACTAGCCAGGACAGCACGAAAGAAAAAGCAGCCTCAACCGAACCTCCAACACCTACAATAGTGGATACAGACACATCGATCAAGCCAGAACAACGGCCTGAAACCGCAACATCAACGACAACTATGGTTCCAAAGCCAAGAACGAACGAAGACGAAGAGGAGGATGCAGACCAAATTCAAACAGCAATCCCAGCCGAACATCTGCCTGACCCAGGAGACACCTGTGCCATCTGTATTGATGTGCTCGAAGATGATGATGACATCCGAGGACTCACTTGTGGTCATGCCTTCCATGCCTCCTGCGTTGACCCATGGCTCACGTCCCGCCGTGCGTGCTGTCCTTTGTGCAAAGCAGATTACTACACTCCGAAGCCACGAGTCGAAGGTGCTGAACTTGAAGAACTCCGCACTCGACCTTCAAGACAAGATCTCCAACCAACTCCATTCATGCTCTTGACAGGCATGGGCCGACGCCGTGGTGCTCGTACCCCAATCATACCTTCCAATTTTGCAGCACGATTTGGTGGTAGTCGATTCATGCATGGGCCAGCAGGTGTAGAGGGGCGACGAAGCGCATCCATCAATCGCAGAGCCAGAGAGCAAAGTGCAGCCACTGTTGGTGTTGAAAGCCAGTATACACAGGATGATCAGACACAACAACAACGGAGCTGGCGGTCGAGGTTGAATTTACCAAGATTGCCTGCAGTTTCGAGAATACATACTGCACGGGGAACGGCGGCAGGTGAGACACCGGCAACGCCAGGTCAGTTAGAGGCTGGGACAAACAGGAGTAGTTAAAAGGGGAGACGTGGAGGGGGTTATATTTTAGTGAGCATTGAGCCAGAATTATTGCTGATGTATGATGACATGGAACAACATATATGAATGAACACACCTTTTACTTTTTGGCATCAAATGCGACTTGAAGGTCTACGATGTGGCAATCGAATTTGTCGAGTACCATACCCATACTGACCAGAACCTATGACATGAATCGCTTCTTGAGCTACGTTCGTAGACTTACAGAGGTTGTTGTTCATACACGCCCGTGCCTATGTCAGTACATTGTTTTCGTAGGACGGATCTGATGTTGCACGAATGATGAAGCCGATGGACCGTCTACTGCAAGGCTATGGTCAAGAACCACAATCAACTTAAGTAAGTTAAGTAGGTATCTACATATTCGTTTGAGTGATGCGCAGTACATGTGTACATGTATGTATGTAGGTAGAGACATGGATGTCCTACTACCCACCATCTACACATTGAAGGATGTATAGTGTCTCAAGGTGTCCAAGTTCGGTTTCAGAGGATGGTTCTGAAAAGAAAGGAGCTGCTGTTCACGGCCTCACGAGGGCTGGTGAAAGAAATAAAGTCGGTAGGTACCTAGGGTATATACATCCAACTCCACGTGGAGAACGGAGGAAAGTGCTAAAGAAGCCTATATAAGGGAGATATTTCAGATCATCATCTCCAGATATCAGAAGGTGTCATATCAAGCTTCTGAAGTGGGAAAATATTCTTGAAATTAAAGGTACTTAGCACTACTGAACCGCGAATTGAAATCCGCAGATTTCTTCAACATATCCCTTCTCTGCGTCGAATTGAGCTGCAACCCACCTCCAACAGCCATGTCTTTCTCACGGTCGAATGCTCGACTACTCAGATCGTCTTCATCCGCGGTATCGTGGTTTTTCTGGTGCGCGGAGTAGAGGGAGGGGCCGCGGTTTTTGTTGTATTCTTTTAGTCGTTGCGCTGTTTCGGTGTTGGGTTCTGTTGTGCTACTGGAGGATGTGGGAGTTGTGGTGGTGGTGGAGTGTGATTGGGAGTCTTTAATGCCGAGGACTTGTCGTTTTAGGCGGGCTTGTTTTTGGTCGGGTGTTTCGTGCCAGATGTCACCACTGCCAGTGCCTGAGGAAGGGGTGCTGGTGCTGCGCCCGGTGTTGAATTTGCGGTTTTTGAGCTTCGTTGGGTCGACTCGCTGCGACCAGTCGTTGCTTGTTGGGGCTAGGGTCATCCATTCGTCTCTTTTGCTCTGTGTCTCTGGCGCGGCTGTGATTGGTGGAAACGCTGCGTTTCTAGCTTGTTTCGTAGTATCGTTCGTGGTCCCTTGATTATCTTTTGAAGGCAGACTTGGTCCGAAGTCGTCGTCGTCGTCGTCGTCGCTAGCACTTCCATTATCGGGTTGCCGTGAGTCTTTTGTAACTGTTGTGGGTGGCAGGGAAGGCCCTATGGTGCGTTGTCTCTTTGCTTGCGATTCTTCCTGGTTGGGTGGAGGTAGTTGTGGACCAACATCATCGTCACTGTCGCTGCTTTCTTCATCATCTGTTCTCTTTCGCTTTTCAGCGGACGGAGGTAAATGCGGTCCAATGGGCATTGTCAGATTATGATATCGAAAGGTCAACTCTTGAGGGAGTCTAGATTTCTTCCAATGACTTTTTTGTTGCTGATTGGAGATAAACCAGCCAGTCCTCGAGACTTGAGTGCGGAGATGAATGCGGGCTGGTTTAGCTGCAGTCGCATGCGGCGACCCGATTTTCTAACGCTAATAACTGGAGACCTGAAACGCCCACCAGCGCTTCGATTTCGACTCCAGCACACTAACAAGCACTCTTCATCATTCCTGTCGAGGCAATATGACAATGCCACTGCGCCTTCTTCGGAACTTTGATGGTTGGCATTGGGACAAACAAACGTGAAAAGCACTGAAATCGAGGACTTGTTGTTGACAGTCGTGATTTCGCTGCCCTGCCGCAGGAGTAACCAGTTTCATGCAGGGCAACACTTCCGCGAAGCTACAGTAAAATCCCGGACCGTGGCCCTGTTATGCCTGGTTATTGCAGTCGACCACTGACTCATCGAGTTCCAATTTGTGAATTCTCTACCAGTCACAACAGATCCGAGTTCTATGCAAGTGTGTGTTGTCGCCTAAGAAGCCAGATAGACATACTTTTCAACACTTCTAATTTGAGGATTCACAAAAGTCCGTTGACGTGAACCTTCTGCTTCCATCCCTGTCGAATTCGAAGCTGCAGATCCAAGATAAACATTTGCCTCTCCCCCCATCCTTGTCTATTGAACTCTTCTCACTTGGACGTTGACTAACATGACATGAACCATCACAGTTCAACTGAACAGTTGCTCATACACACCCCAATAAATCTTAGTCGATAGCTTCGTGATCAACATCATCCTTGTTGACATGGCTTCAACGGAAGTTTCCTCGGTGGTCGGAAATATTATAGAGGCGTTTCAAAACAGCTTGACCGTCTTCAAGAAAGGTCGTCGCCGTAAGCACAAGCGACGTTCTCCAGATACGGCAATCGACGAGGACAAGCTAGTACAAGACTCACTATCAGAAAGACCTCGAGAGATTCGACGTTCGTACGATCATTATGTCGCAAAGCATGGCCGTCGGTTCGAGGTAGGCGATAGCTCTTCACAGACATGTCTAGCACAAATACTACTGGTTCTGAATACTGGTCTCATCAAACTACTCAACTACGCTTTGTCGCATGACTCCAAATCTCGGGTTCAGTCGCGTACTAACATCTTTACTCTCTCTGAATCTGCTGCTATGGAGACATTGGGTGCGTTGTCAGAGCTTAGCACGAGATTAAGTTCGACTTCGAGAATCGATATGAGACTGCCTCGAGGCGGCAATGAAAACATCATCAGTTCCAGACATCGGAGACACGCCAAGTCACCGCTACTGGAGTCGCCAGAAGTTGGTAAGCTAGAACAATATACTAGCTCCGGATTCTCATCGTCTAGTCAGCAGCTCAAGAAACCTCCAATGAGCCCACAGCTCCCCCATGGTGGTTGGATCAGAAGCAAGAGTGATCCTTCCGTTGTGACTGTAGTCACACCTAGCAAGCCTACAGCCAAGAGAAGTGATCGAAAGAAATCTGGAAGTTCACGAGGGCAGATGTCTGCAGCTACGGAGAGTAGTCTGGACCTCCTGACCACGAGCGACGTATCTCCTCCACCAGTGTACAGTCGACATGCCACAAGGACTCCTCCAACGCCAAAACCCAAGCCTGAACATCTCCAGATGAATGTCCAACGGACGCCGCCAATTCTTGAGCCAATACATGAGAGACAGCTGCAACACCAACCTAGCATGTATATCGTTCCTTCCGACTTCATTAATACGCTCCCTACTCCTACAATACCACGTTATGATGTCCAGCGTGTGGAACAATTCCAACATCTTTTCCAACCACAATCTTACAACCCACATCAGAATACCACTCGATTTGTCAATGATAGAATTCAACTTCAACCTCATACTCCGCATCAGGGTACCACACGATTCGTCGATGAAAGAACTCGATTTCAACCTCGACCGACGTCGATGATGACATTTATGACAGCAAGTACCAAGCTTGGGGAAATTCCTGACCACAAACTGCCGGATCGAGTATTAAGCGAAGATCAACTGTCTGAAATACCAATGCCATATGTGATTCCGGATATGCTTGACGAACCAATAAGAAAGAAAAAGGGTTTCAAGTTTTGGAAGAGACAAGGAATGCAGGAGCCGGTCGCTGCGTGAGGACACGTAGCTTTACAATAACAATGAAGAGAAGTATGGCAGTTCCAAGGACTTTATATGCGATAGTGGGTGTGTCCTTGACGCTCCAGCACACGAATGGACATTCGGGTGAAGGCCGGTATTTTGCTGTTGTTGGTGTTTGGCTGATTTTTGGCATCTACGTAGAGTTTCCAGCGAAGCACCGCAATCGATATATTTAACCAGTGCTACGTCTTTCTTCGTTCCTCGATTCGCTTTGTATGATGGACAACCCTAGTACTCTTGTCTGAACATACATGTAGGTGTATGTGATTGCATGTCCCCCCGTTTGGTCGCTCAGGAAGTGCTGCGGTATAAATTTTCGGGCAACTCTCATCAGTCAGGCATCAGACAAGATTGTCATTTCCACATAGCCCATCTGAATGTCACAACCATACCCTCAACAACGCCTCGATGGCAACTGGATTTGATCACTGTCGCTTTTTCTTGACCGCCGGCCATTCCACAGCCAAGCGTCCCAGCAGAGTCAGCAGCGCCAAAGCCAACGGCATATACAGCATCTGGACAACAGCATAATTATAACCGGTCAAGAGACGTCTCGTAGCTTATCTTCGCCCACAAGGTTGCGTATATCCGAAAAGACCAGCGTGCTCGATCGCGGTGGCGTTGACACCCGTGACACGCTGCGGGAGTTGATGGGGTCAGTCGATTTTGAAAGAGAGCGGCAGAAGCAGAGATGAAGAGCGGAGAGCCCAGGGCGGCCGCCAAAGCAGATCATCGCCGCACCGATTGATACTTCGTTGGCTACGAACAGCGGTCGAGGCGGCTTGAATGGGCCCGTTGATGCCGATGCCGATGCCTACTGCAAAGCCTAGGAACGTTAGTAGGGCTACTACGCCGGCTCGACCCTCGTCGAGGCTGATCGTCGTCGAGAGACCTGATGCGATAGGCGCCATCAGACTTGTGGCTAGCATGAATGCTTTGTGGTTACTCATTAGTCTTTCTTTTGGTGGCAAAGTCAAGAAAGTGAGGTGTTAACTCACGCGTGAAGTAACCGACTTTAGGTATTCCCAAAACCTGACAGCATAGATCCGGCGAACAAATCCAATGATCAAGCCCAAAGTCAGAAGGCCAGACTTGAGTGTTGTCTCGTTTCGAACGCATTGCCAATAGACGGAAATGTAATACTCGGTCATTGCTACAATGCCATTGCAGCACGCTAAGAACCAAAAAGCTGCAAGGATACTTCGCTTCTTGATTGTGCGAGCCGGGATCGATGCCTTGCCTCCCCAAGACGATACTGCAAGCAGGCGAAAACGAACAAACAAGGCGATGGTACGGCCGTTGATCCATCCGAAGCGAATACTCCCAAATTGCAGGGCGATTAACAAGCAGGTAACGCATGGCACGATGATGAGGGTCCCAGGCAGATCGATCATTCGAAGTTTTTGGGTTAGTGGCAGAGCGTAGTTCGGGTTGAGGGTGGGATCCTCGAGAAAGATGAAGATAAAAGATGATCAGCAAAAGGCACAAGGGTAGGTTGATTCCGAAGCAGGCATGCCAGCTGAATCGATCGATCAAAGCACCGCCCAGCACGGGCACATCATGACAGACCGACGCTTTGTGCGATACCTGACCAGGTCAACCACGAAGACCGTTTGTAGACGGGGAACAGATGGGTGATCAAGGCAATGGTCGAATTGTCTATCGCACTGACACCCAGTCCACATATAGCCCGTCCGATGATGAACATCTTGGACGATTGAGCGAGCGTGCAGACTAACGATCCCGAGACGAAGACGGTGTCACCAGCCAAGACGACGGATTTGGGGGAGAATGCTGTACAGATCTTGCCGAAACTTGATGTTCCGGATTAGTGGGGGAACGACATTGGATCATGGCTACATACAAGAAGGTTGTCGAGCAGGATGCTAGACCACTATTCGATTTCAGTCAACACCCTTTGGTCAATGGTGCTGAACAGGACACAATATGTGGCAGAATACCGGCCCATATCATCGATCGAGTGAAAGTAGTGAGTCAGGTTTGGGACAGCTACCGCTCCAACGGTGAGGTCCTAGGTAGTTTGACTCAGTCCTGAGCACAAGCGTAGTCAGTCTGCTATTACTCACCAACCCATGGAGGGAGAATGCTGTGTACAAGGCTCCGACTGCAAGACAGACTTTAGGACCTGTAGGATAGACATGTTCTTCTGGCTCGTTAGGCTCACTCATGTCCAATTGAGTTGCAGATTACGTTACAGGTGGTGCTAAGGTTTTGAAAGACGAGTTCTGTACCACGAGAGTACCATCATGCTGCGAGGACATGATCAGTATATTAGACAGTAACGGAGCCGTGCAGAAAGGTCTTGCTTTGTCATGTCAGCAGACTCTATGGGGGCAGGGAGGATAGCTTCAAGTACAGTACCACAGGCACTACAAATATTGTGTAGAAGGCCACCGCAGTGACGAGACTAGAACTACCTACATGTAGGTAAGTACTTATGTAGATGGATGGGTTCAGGAGGCCTTGTCAGTGGCCGCAGAGCACTTGGTTTACCACTACATGTACCCAGTAGATAGCTAGGTACAATAGTCATCTCGTAAGCAGACGTATCTACCTACCCATGGACTAGGTAAACGCAAGCCTATCACATGGAAATTTGTAGGCATGCACCGTTTCTCATTTTCAGTCACCTATGGTGTACACCACAACTCTCGACTCAACAATTCCATACTTGTAGCTCGTTTCGTGTTACATCATCACCCAAGCACGTGTTGTAGCGCGTATTTGTACATACATGTAGTTAGTCATTAATACTATTTTGGTTGTATTTTACGCATTGGGTAATATTGCTGCCAAACGAGAGTCTTGTTCACTCGCAATGGTCGTTGGTCACAGATTCTAGCTACTAGTCAATTCTCCATAACTAAACATGACAGCGCGTATGGTAATGTATGTCAAGGTCCCGAGAGTACCTAGATAGAAACCAATTCATGAAGACAAGTTGGCATAGTATGGTATTCTCAACCACTGACTACGTCGTATGGTAAATACCTCGGAGCCCGATTTCACTTTTAGAACAGGTATGCACATTTGTCATGGCCGGACATCCTTCTCTAGGCCGACTATGTTACTTCTCCATAACTATGCCAGTCTCGCTCTACGAGTACGATAGCATTGGGCCAGAATGTCTACCAAGGGCTCGGTATCACACAACTCCACCTCCGACTTCGTCTTGCTATGGCCATCTCAGAGTGCACTTCGATGGAGAGGCTATGTACCGCCCACACTACACCACCCCAACATATTGATACAAGGTCAGATGCAGAAAACACGCAAGCCATTGAAAATCCAAAGCCCATCAAATCTCAGAAGAATATCTGGGCCCTCTGGGACAAGGGATTTCTAAGATGCGCCCGTGGTCACAGCGAAATGTAATTGGTTGAGTGAGACTCTTGGGCCCAGAATGGACCGTTCGAGTCCTGAGTACCGTCCAAGAATCACCCGCCAACATCACCGAATTCATCGATACCGCCTATCTGTCAGAATCTTTAAGAGAGGGCTCCATGTCAGGCCGATATGCAGGTCAGCATGCGTCGGATGTGGTCCGCTTGGCCAGTCTGTACCAATTCGGTGGCATATGGCTGGACGTAGGCGCCATGCTTTTCATCCATCTCGACCAGCTCTGGCATCAAGTTTCGAGCCCGACGTCCAGGTTCGAACTGGCTCTAGCCTCGGCCGACCCCAGTCTCATGGCTGGCATCGCCGAAAACTTTTTCATCGTCGCACCCAAAGGAAACGTCTTTATCTATCGATGGTTCGCCACCATCCTCGAGGTGTGGAAGGGCGGCCGGACCAACTGCGAGGGATTAAGTTCCTATCCACTCTTCAAACACATCGTCGAGGGCAGAAACGTCGGTCCCTTCCTACATTCGGCATCCACGGCAAAACTGGACTACTTCGTGACATATCTAGCCTACGAAAGGTTGCGGTTACTGCAAGACCCGCACGACGGATGGAGCGGCTCCAAATATTGCAGCGACAAGATCTTCCTCGTCCCTTATCAGGAATTCGCTTCGGCCGCCATGCTCACTCACGATAACGGTAAACAATAGTTCGATTACCTCGTCACTCGCTATGACCATGTCACACAATTAGGTTCCCTAAGCTACAGGCAAGGCAGACAGTTTTGTGATCTCGTACTGATCGGCTTCATGTTAAAAATCATAACGATGTAAGTGTCATAATTGTTTAACAAGACATTGTCTGATGTGATGCATGGGTTCATTCTGTCAAAGTCGCGCGATGTTTGCCAAACGATTGACAAGAAGACGATTCTAATGTTGCGATGCTGCTGAATTACTGGCTACGTCTGCTGGTGTTTCCATGATGGCCAGTTGCACAACTACTCAACTGCAATCTGGTCGAGGTCCCAAAAACGTATTTCGTGCAGGACACGCCGAAGTTCGTCTAGGTTGTGTTCTGAACCGAGCCACATGGCGCCCACCCGTGCCTGCACCATCCTACCCACCATGTTAGATGAAAGTGGTTGGTTCCACTGGCTCGGGTTGGTCAAAATGAACGGCTGTAGCTGAATCGTGTCGGCCACTTGACAGAGAAATGACGGGGAGACTAGTCTTACAATCAGTGCGTTAGCCCTCTCTACGTCACAAAATCAGCAACCTCACCCTCATACTCAAAAACACAGAGTACTGACCTCGATCTACGACAGCCACTTACCACTCCTCCACGAGAAGCATTTTCAAGACTGCCTCGCCAATGTACGCCAAGCGTTTGTTGCCGTCGATTACGCTTTACGAGTTCGCTCCGTGGTAACTCGCACTAGCAGTCCGGATGGACGGTCCAGAAGTCGATACCATCGCTTCGAGGCACCGACGTTCGAAAGTCATTCTTCCGGCACAGGTGCGGAGGTAGCAATGCTGAAACTCTACTTGCCGTCACAAGTATCTGAACTGGAAAAGCTGGAAAGGGTGCACCGTTGTCCAAACTTGAATTCAAGGTGGGTACTCACTTTCCGAAAACTTTGAAGCTGAAGCAAGTGCACCAATATGTAGGTAACTTGCGGTGACACTAGGGTGATTCTACTGTAGCACCTTTTTGAGTAGAGAGCAATGGAATCTCGAAGCCTTGATGCGGAGATTATCCCTGCAGAGCTTGTAAGCGACTCATTCACACAACTGTGTGTACTGCAGTACCTATGTAAGAATTTCCCCGCAATGGTTTACAGTAGCTTCTTGAGATACAGTATGCAATTGGATGCCTCGGTTACGAACCAATGAACCGCATGGGATTGTTACCATAGACACTAATTATGCATGAGTGAGTTCTTACTTAAAAAGTTTATGGTACCGAACAAGTACAAGTGAGCCAAATGACTACTTGGTAGCTCCTCTTGGATAGTGGGAAGTTCTTCAGCTGAAAAAATGTCTCACTTATAGTAGGTTACTAATGGTGAGAAACGAATCACATTGCTGGCATATAGTAACCTAAAAACTCTACGAAAGAACCCACACGAATGCTGGAGCTCTGGTCTTCGATTGTCTGCAAAAAGACGATCCGCTTCTCATCGACGTGGGCAGATAAATATCCAGCTTCCCCTTCCCAGTTTATTGTATCCAAATGAAAACTGTGCCGTCGTAAACAGAATCTTACAATCGATTTTTGAAAATGTATCTATTCGGTCTCCTAGTTCTCGGTGAGTATCCGTGAAAACAAAACGTATCACCCGACGAAGGAGGCTCCTTAGTCTCTCGATTGAATGGTTGATTCTCTGATTAACGTGTCTTTTCTGCTCCATATAGTCACCGGGATTTCAGCTCTCCTTTCCCCTAGGCAGGGAAACAGCAAATGTGCGCAGTGGTGTGCAGCCAACTTTGCGCATCCTGGCGCAGCCTGCACTTCGCTCGCCGCTCAGGGAACAGGACCCTGTTATGAATGCGGGCCCGCGGCACCGCAACCGCCCACGAAGATACTATGCAACGAAAAGTGTGTTCCTATCGATAATCAGAATTGCGGACAGTGCGGCAAAGTAGTAAGTCACACCCCTGCGGGCAGAGGTGACATACTTCCGTCGTTCCCCTACCATTCCTGATTCAAGCAAATTTGGAATAGCACTTTGCTCATGGAGTACTCCAGTGTTCCTCCGGACAGTCATGCTGCTCTGGCGTTTGCAAGGACATCACCAGTAACATTGCCAATTGCGGCAAATGTGGAAATGTGGTACGTACCTACTCTTCCTCACTTCGGCGAATTTGGAGTGGGACCTCGCTTACAAAGCGCCCTAGTGTTCCTCGGGGCTTGCATGTTGTTCCGGGGCGTGCACCGACGTGAAGAATGACCCGAAAAACTGCGGCAGCTGCAACACCGTCTGTGCCTCTGGAGACACATGTAGTGCGGGCGTTTGTGTGCCTCCGCCTCCACAATGCAAAACGGGAAGCCGCTGCGGTAATATCCTTAGCTGTGGAAGTGGAGGGAACTGTTTCTGCTATACTTCTTCTTCTGGATCCGCTGGGTGTTATGATATTGCCGACGGTAGTTGCGTCGATTGCGGATCGGACTCGGACTGCAAGGCTCATCCAGGCGGCATTTGTGCGCAAAACACGTGCTGTCCTAGTGGGGCATGTGTGTATCCGTCAGCTGCATGTGGAAGTTCTATGAGGAAGAGGACTGTATTTGAGAACGTCGCAGCTGGACCTAATATTAACGGGGACTGAAACGACAATCCGCTCGGAGGATATTCAAGCTCGAGTGGCACTCCACGCTAACCAATAATATCCCAACGGCTTACTCATTTGTAAATCACGTCTCTTTACTTCCTCAGGCTTACTGTCATTTGAGAGTTGCTCGTTCGTGGGAAATACGTACAGCGGACTGCCGCCTAAGTAGTGTGAACCAACTTTATTTTACAACCAGGAAAGGCTCGCCATAGAGTCACATAAAGTCGCGCGGCTCAGGGTGAGACTCACCCAGCCGAAGTGAGCCGAGGTAGAGCCGGAGGGTTGAGCACAAGCGGCCCCACCCTAGACCTAGAGAGGTCGCGAGCTCGATGCAGATTTCCCACGTCTTGGCTTGAATTGCCAAGATACACCAATCTCTTCGACAAACCACCTTACTGCATCCTAGCATGTGATACGGGGTACTTACTCGACATACATACTACACTGTTTTCATAATGCAGCAGAGGGAACAGCTATCTGATAACGCGAGATGACGTTTGCACAAAGTTCACCGCTTAAGATTTCCGCACCGTGCAAGCAGACAACAGATCGATTATTTGCACGACTATAGATAACACCCATCCGAACCACACGCTTGAATCGAAGACGATCCTGTTGTGCGCATTACAGGCGGTCGCTAAAAGTCATCTTTGCAATCAAGTATGGGTACACCCTTACCTCCGGTTCCTAGACCTGGCGGACCTGATCCGATCGTCTTTTTGGATGTTACACTTGGAGGTACGTGAGCGTGATTTTATTTATCTACGAGTTCCATCACTGTTGCCATCTACACACGAGGAAGCCCATGCGGGAGAATACGAGCCGCGAAGCGTTGGAACGAAGGTAAGCGCAAGGGAAAGGGTACGGAATGTGGCCTCCTTGTAGCCAACCAGAGAACCG
>Ga0181469_100132_pt1 | contig 23511 bp, 21 predicted proteins | sample InSIn2SAF170_2_FD_119081 | JGI IMG/M metagenome (GOLD analysis project Ga0181469, IMG submission 119081) | Clean room microbial communities from NASA Spacecraft Assembly Facility at Jet Propulsion Laboratory, Pasadena, California, USA -... ... | reverse complement strand
ATTTGAGGAAGCACCATCGCTCCTCCGGACATGGCAGAAAGCGGCCAAAGGCTTCTTGTTCAAAGAAGCTTATGGCACTAAAGATTCTCTCCGTCCAGATTTGCCAAACAAGACCTTCACCGTACATGTCAAGGAGAATCGTCGTCTCACTCCACTGACATATGATCGAAACATCTTCCATATTGAGTTCGATCTTGGTACTTCTGGTTTGAAGTACGATATCGGCGAAGCACTTGGTATTCATGCTGAGAATGACCATGACCATGTCATGGAGTTCATCAAATGGTACGGCCTCAACCCTGACGATGTCGTCGAAGTACAATCACGAGAAGACACCGGTATATTTGAGAACAGAACGATCTATCAATCTCTCATGCAGAACATTGACATCTTCGGCCGACCACCCAAGAAGTTTTATGAGGCTCTTGCAGAATTCGCCTCGGACGACGAAGAGAAGAAAAACCTGATGACACTTGCTGGACCTGAAGGTTATAAAGAATTTCAGCGACGTGCCGAAGTCGATACCATCACGTACGCCGACGTTCTCCTCGAATTTGGTTCTGCTCATCCATCTTTCCACGAGATTGCCAGGCTTGTTGCACCCATGAAACGCAGAGAATACTCCATCGCATCTTGTCAAGCAGTCACACCCACTTCCGTTGCGCTAATGGTCGTGGTCGTCAACTGGGTCGACCCTCGAGGACGAGATCGTTTCGGACAAGCAACACGCTACCTCACTCATCTCTGCGTTGGTGCTCCAGTCACTGTCTCCGTCAAGCCTTCGGTCATGAAACTTCCAGCCAAGTCCACCCAACCCATTATCATGGCCGGTCTCGGTACCGGTCTCGCCCCCTTCCGCGCCTTCGTCCAACATCGTGCTCTCGAGAAATCTCAAGGCAAAGACATCGGTGCAGTACTTCTGTACATGGGTTCGCGTCATCAACGGGAAGAGTACTGCTACGGCGAGGAATGGGAAGCCTATCAAGCTGCTGGCGTGATCACTCTTCTCGGACGAGCATTCTCGCGTGATCAACCGCAGAAAATCTATATTCAAGATCGAATGCGTCAGACTATAGATGATATTGTGCAAGCGTACAGGAAGGAGGAGGGATGTTTTTACCTCTGTGGACCGACATGGCCTGTACCGGATGTCACGAATGTGCTTGAGGAAGCGATTGATCGGGAATGGAAACAGAGTGGCGTGAAGGTTAAGAAGGGTGAGACGGCGAAGGAGATTATGAAATTGAAGGATGAGGGACGGTATGTGTTGGAGGTTTATTAGAGAGGCATGTAAGGTATGTGTTTGATGGAATAATGTTAGTAGATTGTAATTCCACTAGTTCATCACAGTCTGGTACTAATGGTTCTGGTGTGCTCCAGTGTCTCTCTATTTGTATGTATATGTGTATCGATACCAACACCTCCGTCAACAAACACGATCCAGTGCCTACCCAGCATTTCAGAATACCCTTCACATACATCCATTCTCTCTCAATAGAGAACCAGTCCACGTTCCCTAGCCTCAAGACTGTGTTGTGTCTTTACTCCCTTCCTTCCATGCATACACGTAGTTCGCCGAAGACTAATTAATACACCCCTATGACCCAACCATGACGAATGGGACGTACTGTGGTGTATATAGCATTTCGAATTATCCCTACAGCCATCACAACACGCTGTTAATATAACATGTATAGTACTTATGCATTCAATACGTACTTATCTAACTTGATACCAAGCGCACACTAGCAAGTATCCAGGTATCTAGGAACCTAAGTAAAGTTATCCATCCAATACCTGATAACCGAATACCCGATGAGCAACCAAGCTAATCAAACCAACCGAACAACCATCAAAGTAACCAACCAACCAACCAACGACCAAAATCCTTGTTCCGAATTCACGCAATACCGTCCTAAACTAATGAGACGGGAGAGGAGGGGGAAGAGCATGTGTATGAATGCCGACGTGGATGCCGATGTGGATATGGATGTGTGTAAACGTATGTATTTCATCCCGTCCACCTCTCACAAGCAGGTCTCCATCCAATACCCAGATTCTGCATCAATCGTCGTTCTCGATCTTGCCAGCCATCACCGTCATCCACATCTCCCTCCTCCTCTTTCTCTTGCTTCCGTACCGCCGTCTTCTCCTCAGCCTTCGGCTTCGTCTCCGACGGACTTTCCAAATCCAAAACAGCACCAGTCCGCCGATCCCTAACACCACTGCTATCGAATTTCCACCCCTTTTCGCGCTGACACCAGACGCGGATGTCGCGCTCGAATGTTGTTGCGCCGGACCAGCCGAGGACCGCGGCGCCTATTGTGTGGTAGGGGGATATTATTATATCTACTCTGCGGTGGATATTTGGATTCTTCTTTTTTTCATTGGCGGATGTAGTAGGTGATGAGGAAGGCGAGGGGTGGAAGACCGGGTCTTGCCAGACACACAGTGCTTTATCGAGAGTGTCGAAGCCGGAGCGAGTTTGGTTGTGGCTGGGTTTGAGCGGGAGGGTTTCTTGGTTGCGGTCGCTTGTTGTGGTGTGCAGGGTTAGGGTGTGTGTTATGTGGTTTGAGGATTCGAGGCTGCGGACCAGTGGGATTATAAGGTCTTGTGTTATTTCAGGGTTGCGGTGCGTGAGGATGACGTCGACGTCGCCTGATTCGGGTTTGCCGCGGCGGTAGCCACCTACGATGATGATTGTTATATCGTCTGGATCCCAGGTTGAATCGCCGTGGCCGTCGTCGGGTTTGGTCCAGTTGCCGGTGTGGTTGTTGGTCGCATTGCTCCAGTGGGATTTTGGGATTTGCGCGACTAGACGGGCGTGGTGGAGGATTGTGTTGGCTATGTTTTCGACTTCGAGGCGCGGGATTGTTTGTTGGAATTCGGCGTGGTATTTGACGCCGATTTGTTGGACGCGGTTTAGGGTTGTGTGCCAGCCGTATTCGACTAGGTCGTCTAGGTCTTTCCAGCCGTGTTGGAAGTAGAATTTTCGGGCGGTTTCGGCGCCCACGCCCCAGATGTTGTAGAAGAGGCGGAGGTGGGTTAGGTCTTCGTCTAAGTCGAGAGCGGTGGTGATGGAGAGGGTTCGCTGGTCGGGATTTGAGGGGGAAGAATTGTACCATTCCCACCATAGAGTGGCGATTTTCTCGCTGCAGCCGGGTAGACGGATTATTTCGGCGGGGTTGGTGATGGGGTGGGGATAGGCGGAGAGGGAGGCTATGGCGGTGCTGTAGGCACGTACACCGATTTCATCGAGGGTGAGAATGCGGGCTTCTTTGATCTTGTAGAGGTGTTTCAAGAAGGGCGTGTTTGGGGGGTTGGCGTAGGTGGAGCGGAGGCAGGAGAAAGTCGGGAGAGGTGGACGAGCGGTTAGCCAGGACGGTTGTGGAGGCAGCTTTTCAGCAACGAAGTCATGTTCTGAGGTTGTTGTACGATGGAGACGGGGGTGAGACGGGACATGAAGTGCGGTTAAGGTAGTTGAAGAGGTAGTGCCTCGAGCTGAGTGTTGGTCGCGAAAACGGCGCGGTGAGAACTTCATGGTTGGAAGATTGCTGTCGAGTATTGAGGTTATCGAGGAGCCGTGTTCGTTCCATGTATGCGAGGACGACTGAATATGGGCTCCTGGAGTGTCTGGTGTGGCTTTTATTAAAGTGATGGTTTGGGTTTGGGATGTCGTTACAATAGACTCGACTTCAGGTTTGTCGACGATACGACCACAGTAGACTTGGTAAGGTTGGAATGGAAGGAAATGGCCAGCATTGATACTCTTGTGCAACCAGTCCAGCTTGAGCACTATTACGTGGTCCTCCAAGCTCGAGAGAGAGCCAGGTGAGAAAGTGAGACTTGAACTACCATCCTCGTACTCACTTTCTGTCTCTGAGCCGGAGATAGATCGCGTTTCCTCGATGTGATTAAGCCTCCGCCTCTTGCGGACAGGTTCTCGAGCTATGGTGCTCTCCTCGGTCCACACACCACGACTTCGAAGCTCAAAAGCCGCACGTCTCTTCTGACTAACACGGCCGAGGAAGATGCGAGCTTCCTTTGGTTGGTAGGAAAGCTGTCCTGCATGTTCATATACGGCATCTTCAGCTTGATGTAAATCCTCAGCTGGAAGACCTGCAGTTATGATGAATATAGGAGGTAGTGACGCAAAGTCGAGAGCCTCAGTATTGCCCATACTGTAGTCAATGGTGGCCAAAGGTATACCACCGACTTGCTCGCTATACAAAAAGCATCTCCATATGTGCTGAGCAGCAATTAATACGCTTATAACCGTCAACCGAGCGCACTGTTTCTGCAGGGGTCCAAGAAATATAGGTCAAAATTGCTTCACGCAAGATTCACCTGCATGATTCAGATACGATATGTTATCCAACACCGATTTCGTCAATATCACCAAAGTGCTGTGAGACTCCTGAATGCAATATTAGCATGTTTCTGTCGCGTCAATCGTGAGGGCGACGATCAATAGGTGAAGGTACAGGTGACGACGATGTCAGCGACAAACACGTCGGTGGAATAATTCTCCGGCTGCCACCAACATCAAGTCTTCAAAACAGACCGATGAAGATGTTCAGTTCACCAAACCTGCCAGGAGCCTCTGGTAGATCTGGACAGAGCTGATTGATCAATCTGTAGCCTGTATACCCGAATGTACTCACGTTTTCTGGACACGACGCTACCACACCGCAGGAGTTCTTATCTTCACGACCACCTCTGCACGCTATACCTGTTTCGGCTGACGTATTCGCTTCCACTAAACAGCTTCTTCTGGACGCGCCGTTGTGACTCAAGACTTACCATCAGGGTCATGCTCATCTTTCGTCCGAAACCGCGAGGATACTGAAGGTGGGTCGCGTGCTACTAATGCCTGGCTCTGCCTACCCAGAGCTGGTTATGATGTTGTTGTTACTGAGCAATTCTGTCTACATTTTTAGAAGACTTTTCAAAACGGGAACTTCATCCATTTGTCATCTGAAGTCCTAAAAGCCGGACTAGACTACAGCTGGGACAACGATTCAACCGAGTCTCCATCACAGTCGGCTATCCATGGCGACATTCTGTTTGCCTACTGTACAACTAAGCTCTTTTCTATATCACAGCGTCCATCCTAGCATTCCGTTCAACAGCTGACCAGCACTAATTTCGGTCTTCCCATAATTCATCTCCAATCATCAGCTTCTAGACGGTTTTTACAATTAACCAGCAGTCGCACAAAATGTCTATAATCCATTGTTCGCCGTTGTTCCACCCTCTCGAACCATTACCTATCATGAGCCCTCAAGTCATGCGCAGCGGAACCAGGAGGAACAGCTCAAAAACAAGCATCACCAGTACAAGCACCACTTCATCACCTTCAGTCAAGCGAAGTGACGGTCCTTCTTCGAAATCAACAAGCAAGAAGAGTGCAACTCCCCGTCGAACATCACAGCCACCGACCACCCTCACCTTTCCAATGCCAACCAAACAACCACCTGTCCATAATCCAACCAGTCAGGAAGCTATGATTGAACCATTGCTTCACCCATCTCCATATGAGAACAACATATGTACGGCGTCTACCACCTGTCAGAAGACCTCACCACCTACTACTACATTGTCCGAACATAGTTCGTCCGAGGCACATTCGCAAGCTCAATCGTCTCTAACTCTCACGGTAGAATCACAAGTGTCATTTGACCTATCTTCGAGCCAGCCACAGAACCACTACGACTAGAGAATCAAGTCATCAAGCACTGTCATGGATGTTAGCGAACGGAACAATTTGAGCAAGATCGAGTGTAACGGCGTTCAAGAGGACTCCCCAAACTCTTTTCGGCTGTACAGTCGCACCTCAACAGCTCCTCAAAGGCTACATCTCAGTACAGACTGAGCTGAGCTGAGCTAAGCAACAGCAAAAATCGTCACTACCAGTCAGACACACAATACATGCATCTAGCCCTTCAAGTGGCAAGACTACTTTCCCAATCTCTTCGCTCTTCATCAAAACAACAGCCAGCCGATCAGTCCATCACTCTTCCCTCTCTACGAGTTAACAACATGCTCAACACCAACCAACAAAACCGTCCAAAATCGACAATCGATAGCCCAAGCTTTACGCTACATGGACCACCAGAAAATATCAAACCCTCACGTATCTGTCCTCTCCCTACCTTTGCTATTATAATAAGCAAGACCAACATGGTATAACAAGATAATCAACGGGAAAGCTGATTAAAAAGGAGCTGGCGTGCGATGTAATTCTTGTGTATGAACTGATCTTTCACCTAAAAGTCCTTGTCTTGTTGTGATTGGTTTGACGGGAGCTACTAGCTTACTGTGGTGCGTGGTAGAAAACGGACAGGAAAGTGGAATGGAGTTGTACTGTATCAGGCAGTGGATATTATGAGCACGCGGTATCAAGACAGCATACTTTATACAGTCTTAGCAGTGTAGATGTGTATGTGTGTACAGAGATGTTCACATAAAAGCCAGAAAGTGGTCCAGCACAATATAAGATCTTAAATCTCTCGGTCATAAAACATGATATGAAGTAGTGCCTGAATTTAACATCCACAGTCTAATCCCCCCCATCACACAGATACTCAACCAGAAGCAACCCCAAGCAATTTACCAGTCCCTAAAAAGCCATTCCATTACCATTACCACCACTCCACTCCACTCCACCACGCACCTCATACCAAACTTGAACCTCATATGACCCACGCAAAGCACTCCAACCCTGATCAAACCCAATCCAAGTCCGTATGTAGTCGAACCATAAGCCCTTCCGATCCAAACCGATACCGTGTACTGGTAAAGTATCATGCGTCACTGATATAAACAACAGCATAGACAGCAAGAATTAAAACACCGACTACAACAATCATCCTCATCATCGTTGTCGTCGTCGAAGGAGCATCCGCCGCGGAGATGGGGCGTCGTTGGTAGTGGTGCTTTCGGTATGTGCATTTGAAGGACTGGTTGTTGGGGCCTCTGGGGAGTTTGGTTTGGGAGGGAGGAAGAGGGAATTGAGGACGAGTCAGGGTTTGTAGTTGTTACTGTGGCTTCTTCCGGCTTTGAGGATCCAATTGGCGGTGCGTGATCGGATTGTGGCGCTGATGGTTGGACGGTCGGGTCCACAGGGTGGGAGGAAGTTGAGGGTGATGGTGGATTGGACATGGTTCTATACGCTAAATGAACAGGAGGTGTGATATGAGCTGGTATCCGATCGAGCATAGATCTAGTGTAGATCTGCGGGTGTGATAGTACTGAGGACTGATTGTTGTGGTTAAATGGGAGTGCTATTGAGATGTTGGAGGATGGTTGCTCTATAGGAGGGTTTTCGAGGCCGTGTGGTGTTATGACTGTTTCGGGAGTCATACTGTTTGCGTTTGGATTTGGAGGAACGTGGTCTGCTTGCGTCGGAGGTTGTCTGTTGGTGGTGGGTTGTGCGTTCGATGGGCATGGACCTGGAGATGAGATCTTGATGGTAGATTAGTAGTTGATACCGGTTTATTGCTGTGATGTGGTAGTGAAGGACGGGTAGGAAAGAAGGAAGGATAGTCTTATGGCAAGGTACGAAAAAACAGGCATGCGTGTGCCATCAGATGTGATAAACCCATTCCTTATTTTGCTATTGCATGAAAGCTGAATTGTCAATATTGTGCTGCAGAATTTATCAACGCAAAGCCCAGGCCGTGCATAGTATTGTAGTGACATGTAGGTGGTATATGACCAATTGTTCTTCAACCACACACTGAAACACGTAAGTAGATCTGCCAGCCATTTTGTTTGTAACTGGCTCATCACAGCTTCTGTCTTCTGTTACTACTAGCCAAATCCGTTCTCCCTGTTTTGCAGTTTGGAAGAAGAGTGCTAGCTAGGCGTGTGGAAAGATTGGTATGGCGCATTTAGACGTCAAATCGCCGAGGTTGTGCAGCCGTGGCGCCTATGACTATCAGTCCCCTGATGATCTGTAGCATCAATAGCAGTGAGGTTCTGAACCGGACACCGAATGCATTTTCTGGTCATGGTTATAATCCTAGATCTTGTAGTCACTGGTCGGTAATTACTGGATGCAACCTCTTCGCACTTCTTCACTGTTGGTTTGGATCTTGTGTATCATTAAGTTGACATCAACGACTATATGCAGACGAGTTTGTACCTGCATGCTGTGCACAATAGTAGACAGAAGACACTTCTGTGAGTCAGCGAATTTGTGCTGTTTAGCATATCTCTTTGACTCTAGCAGGTGCAGTACCACCTGGGTTTCGTCATCAGTTGTAGGTATGTGTCCATGGGAGCCAGCGTGCTTACGAGGGTGTATTACCCGTTTGTCCCGTTTCAACAAAGCCGTATCAGCTGATTCTGAACTTAGTGTTTGATGCGGCATCTATCGTTCACTCACCAACTACCTCGGGAGTGCTCTGAGATGCGTTGATGCATCTTCCAGCCTGATCTCAAAGTTCGAAAGCCTTCGGAAATGAGTGAGGTGAGAGAGAATATACATCGTAATGCCAGAATGCCTACTTATCTTTTTGGGCAGCAGCCCTGCTTTCGTAAATTGAGCAGCGATGTAGTATTGTATCATTGAGTGGCGGTTATTCATTCCTCTTGCAAATTCCTCCAGCTATTCGCTATTAAGCCCTCATGTCTTTCAACAACATGTCCCATTGACTCCAATCCATGGTGTCCTCTATAGGCAAATTCATCGTTTTGAAATCAAATCCTGTGCTTGCCTCGTTCGTGTTCTCATAATCCCAAAAATTATACTGTGGTTGTTGCATCTGTTGTTGTTGAAAAAATTGAAAGTCCATAGGTAACTGCTGCTGTGTGGCCATGCCGTTCCCTTGTTGCTGGTGCTGTTGCTGTTCCAAAAACTGTTGCATTTGCTGTGACTGGGTGGTTTGTGTTTGCTGAAAACCATTGAATGTTGGTGCCAAATCTGTTTGAGTAGGGGGCTGTACAGGAACGCTATTGCTAACAGGGCTAAAGTAGCTGGTAGATTCTTGCTTGTTAGTCGCTGTTGATGCCGTGACTGAGACCCTTCGTTCCTCGCGTATTTGCTGGAGTTGGTTGATGTATTCTGGTGTAGAAAGAGACAACTTTGAGGAGCGTTGCGACCACGTCTCTTCGCGTGCTTTCCAGGCTTTGATACAGAGACCGCCTACTGCGAAGCAAATAGGCAATTTCAGATCAGTGATGAATCTTGGGTGATTTTCATAGATTTCGTGGACTTGTTGCCAGCCACGATCGGCGTGCTCGTATAAGGGGTTATTCTTCAGCTCGCTAAGGACGAGTATGATGGCTTGCCATTGGAAGTAGTTATCTGAGTGCCATAAGAAACCTCGCAGGTGTTTAGAGGTGTGGATCAAGTTGTCCATTTCCAAAAGTTTGATTCCAATGTTCCAGACTAGAATTCTCTCACTTTCAGGGACATCTTTCTCTGAACCATATCTTCGTGGGTGATGTGTCATTAACCGCATGCCGTTGGTTGCCGCACGTGTTACCAGAATGGCGTAAAATTCAACGGGGATGAGGGGATCACAGAAACGAGCAATCTTACGTTCCAAAATCCGCTCGAGCTCATCGACAGCAGTGTCCTTCTCGCTAACAGATGACAAGCTACGGAAGTTGTGCCACACCGTGCTGAAGTCAGCATTAGGGTCTTTGGTAAGCATTTTCATCTTCCAGAAATTGCCAATCTCATAACGGGTCAAACAGAAGATCATTTCAGTGGCTCGTTCCGGGATAGGCGGAAGTTCCTTCATGCCTGGCCAGATATCTACGTCGTTGACATTTGAAGGAACACGACAATCCCAAAAGTCGATATTGCCGAAATTGCCACGACCGGTCAACTCGGCGGTTTTGAAGTCGAGGAAGGTGATCTGCCACCATAGACGCCGTCTCATCTCTGTCTCGAACGGTCCCAAGCCAATGGCGGTGCCATCTCGATGCACACCCATGCCTTCAGCGATCCTCTTGGCAACGCCAGTCAGCGTCCACAAGGTGCGTGGGTCGTACACTTCTCTGAGGGCTAACAGATGGAATACGAGGGCTTGCAAGACCATCATGTCGGAGGTGCCCAGAAATTTTGCCCTCGCTAGCGCCCGCTTCGTACCGGCACTATATCTACTCAGAAGGGCGGCCTTGCTCTCACCTAGCATTCGCTCACACTGCGATTCCTCCATAGACAGTACGGAAGTGTTGTAGATTGCAAAGAGTAGTGCCTCGAAAGGTTTGGATAAGCGCTCAAGGTGCAAACTCGATTCGAGCAAAGGCGGCTGCAGAGTTGGGACATGAATGACTTTTGATAAGGGATTGACATTCTCCAAGAACATCTGCCACAATATAGGCACCTGATCGGGTAGTGGATGTAGGTCGCGCACACCATGGGACGAAGGAGTCAGGCCGAGTACGAAGTCGATGCCATCACCGACCACAGTTTCGTTGTCTTCTTCGTCGGACGACTCGGGCATGGCTTCGCTCGGCTGGCCGAATTCCTCGCTGAGGCTTGCCCACAGATTGTTCTCGACAAACCTCGACCTGTTCTTGTCGACAATAAGCTTTGCAGTATCGAAGCGACGAGATGGCGTCGATAGTGTGCCAGTGCTACCTGGCTGAGGCGGCTCGGGTGATGCAGTACCACTAGTAGGATGTCCTGATGGCTGACTAGTTGAGTCTGAACTTCTTTCTGGAGGCAAATCCTCTGCCCTAATCCCATCTTGATAGACATCTATACCTTTTGATCGTAAGATATGCTCGTAATGCTCCAAACGAGCTTTCAAGATTTCCTCGTGGGTTCGCTTCTTGCGTCGTCGAGGTGCTGGCGGTACACGAAAGACGCATTCCGCATTGGATTTTGCACAGTTGGAGCACGGAGACTCTCGATCGCATTTGACTTTTCGTTCAAAGCAGCGAATACATGAGTATGCCTTGGCTGACTTCTTGTGGCCTCCGGAGGGCTGGTCGTCTAAGGTTACGTCTGCCATCATGGAAATGCGCGCCCAGACACCATCGTCAGGATTTGTCGAAAGTCCAACTTCCGACATTCACCTCTATTCTTCGACTCAATATACTTGGTAGGTGCCGAGGAAGTTGTGTAACTGTGTAGGGAAATGCCTGGTGCCTGAAGTCAATGGAGTCATATAGATTGCGAGGAGAATACGAAGCACTTGGCCACTACTGCAAGAGAAGTACCTTTGTTTCTTGGCAGGCACTTTTGTCGAACAACGATTGGTTGCCGTTTACGACATCTTAGGCATAGATTACCTAAGCAGGATGCACATGCTGGTAGTTCTAGTGAGTCAGGCAAGAGAACACCTATACCCTCCCTTGTCTCGTTGCTCATCCTCGCATGCATGCCAAATGATATACAATACAGCAAGCATTTCGACTTGATGTTCATCAGGAAACTACATATTTCGGGGATCAACATAACTTGAGCTGCGTTGCACACTACTGACCCACTTAGCAGAATGCTTTCCCCTTTCATTTTCCATGTACCTGTCCAATTATCACAAAAACACCTGCACGGAAAGTTCCATCCCTTCAAATGAAACAAAATGTATAAGCTTCACACTTCACAACTTGCTCCCCACCTCCGTCTTCAAGAACTTCTCAATCCACTCCCCAATAATTTCATTACACTCCTTCGGCCTCTCCCACAGAGCCCAATGACCCGCCTGCACAGTCCGTCGTGTCAACCTCGGAATTCGATCCTCCATATTCTTACTCATCCACTCCTGCAACGCCGTATCCCTGGTCGCAAACACAAACAGTGTCGGTTGCTCAACCTTGATGACTTTCTTTTCGTACTTCTTAGCATCAGTTTTGGGTCCATCGAAAAAGAAATCCAAATCATCTAGGAAGTTGGCCTCACGAGTGCGGTACCAGTTCAGAGGCCCATTGATGCCGTGCCGACTGTATTCGTGGACGTAGTAGTCCATCTCTTCGTCGGAGAGGAGTTTGGTCTTGCCCATTTTCGGGAGCAAGTCTAGGCCAACACGGCCATTGGCGTCGAAGGCAGACTGCCCGCGAGAGCCGTCGGCGGTGACTGTGCGGGCGCCATACAACGCGTGCAGGAACTGACGGATCTCGGTGGGTGATTTGATTGCTGCCTCTAACTCGCCGGAAGCGAAGTGTAGCTGGTAAGTAAAGTTGGGTACTTGCTTTGCCACGAGCTGGGCAAGAGGGAGAAATGCCGGCCGTGGGAGCTCATATGGCGTGCAGATGCTGAAGACCGCTTTGACAAGCTTAGGTTGGTACTGCGAAACACGATAGACGATCGCACCGCCCCAGTCGTGGCCGCCTAGGATAATGCTTTGAATACCAAGCTGCGAACATAGTGCGGCAATGTCTGTTGCAATGTGCTTGTAGGTGTAGTCCTTGATGGAGCATGTTGGAGGTGAGTCAGAGCGGCCATAGCCTAGACAGTCGGGTGCTATAACTTCTAGACCGAGACCGGCAAGAAAGGGGATCTGATAGCGCCAGCCGAAAGAAATGTCCGGGAAACCGTGGATTAGAACGACTGTCGCGCGTGGAGGTGCACCTGATGAGGGAAGGGCGTGGAGGTAGCCATATGTGTAGCCGTTGAGGATGGCGGATTTGAGAGAAATGCGAGGGTCGTGGAAGGGTTTCAACTTATCGATCGACATGATGAGTGGATATAGAGATGGAAAGAGGGTCGTCCGCCTTCACAGTGCCGTTCTCGAGATTTTGACCAGTGGGTTGATGTAGCTGTACCTAGTCACAACAATGGCTTTCTTATTGTAGCTCAATGTCTCGTCAAACATGTCAGAGCTTCAATCGTCGGTATGATGCCGCGGCTCTCGCACCATCAGCCAAGCCAAACCTAAATGCCAGTCCTGGAGATGGTGCTTATCAAGCTTGTGCACGCTTTGTCAGTGCATGAACAAGGGCCGAGGCAAAGGTTCAGGTCGGTAGACAGTGGGGTAACGGGAGATCTACAGTCGGTACATCTGTGCACCATGGTGGAGATACTTATACATTTCCAGCATACTTGTCGTATGTTTTCAAAATCCAAGCCTAACATATTCCTATGAAGTGGCCTGTATGATGAGGGCAGTAATGAATCGTCGTTCACGCTAGAAACCAGATGCTATCAACAAGCAGCAGAGGAGCCACAACGGGGAGACTATCAACTTTGGTGTTGTAGTGACCGGTCCCTCAAGCATTGAAAATAATAGCATGGTGTGCAAGAAGACGAAAGAGCGGATTGACAATATAGGTGAAAGGCTTGCGAAGTATGCAACATCGTGCAGCACAATACGCATGCTTGGGAAAGCTGACATTTCTGAGCCTATTTTGACTAAGAAGATATTCTTGTTTCCTGTTATGAATTAATATATTACATCGTCCTCCTGACCTTCAACAAGCTCTTCGCCCTGCTGGTCATCATCCTTCTGACGGTCGTCTGGTTCATTATGGCCAGAATGCTCGGTGTCGGCTGCGTCGTGCGTGTCAGGCGGCTCCTTGGAGGTATCGTCCTGCTGTTCGGGGTCTTCTCCTGGTGCTGTATCTACTTCCTGCTCCTGCACTATCTCCGCTTCTGCACTGGGCTGTAACTCCCTTTCGTTCAGGGGTTCCGGTCTTTCTTGCTGCTGGTCATCCATATCTTCGTCTCTTCCTGGATCTCTCTTAATCATCCTCTCCACGTCCTCTTTCTGCCTCCTGATCCTTTCCTCATCTTCCTCCCTCAACTCCCAAGGTTTATAGTACAGCCTTGGCTCAGCCTTTGTCTGCAAGAACGCAGCTGTAGCCCTCATGTTCATATGCCTAATCTTCCTCCCTTCCTCTTCCCAATGCGTTTGATCTCGTCTCCTCTTCTCCAAAGTCAGCTCTTTCTTCCGTCTCCTTTCCTCCTCCTGCTCCTCATCCTGTCTTTTTAACCTCTCTCTCTGCCGCGCTTCAATCTCATCTCGTTTCCTGTGCGCCGGTTTTGTCGTGGTCTGCGATAATGTGCCTAGAAGCGAACCGAACAACCGCTGGTTGCGCTTCTTCTCTTCAACAGCTACGGCCGAAGAGCGTCGCAGTTGAGGTGCTTGTTTTGGTGATACAACCGCACTTTGCAGATCGGAACTTTTTTGTTGTGTGCCATTTGTTGGAGCTTGGGTTTCAATACGCGGCCGTTTATTTTCGTTCTCTGAGTCCGTAGAAAGTTTGCGCTTCAGGCTGGGCGACTGCGATTGCTCGTCATTCTGCTGCTGCTCTATTTCTGGTATTACTACAGCTGAAGAAATCATCTCATGGTCCATGTGACAGACGGAATAGTATAGAGGATGGTAATCGTGCAATTGCAAGTAGAAACAGCTGAGATCTGATGTTGATATGCCCAATGATATGTGAAGGACACCGCAACCGTTGCGACTCGGCTGTGATTGGCAAACGTGCCCTGGACCTTCCAGATCTGCACGAGCCTGAGTTTCGAGTTTCGGCCTGCGGCGAATCTTCAATTTCAGCCTCGTCAGTGGATATGCGGAGAAAGCGCGCTACAGCTTCAGCCTCATCATTACTAACCTCGTGAATTGTCATGCCGAAGATTCTGGTCACCATACACTCAACCTTCTTCCAATTTCACAAAACACAGAACCTGGCATACTCACGACCTACCATTTCTCAAAACCGCAAACCCATACCAACACTTCTATCCCACTTCTCACAAAACACGAAACCCTGCAGGGCGACAGCACACCACATCTCAAAAACACACATTAACACCACTACCACTACCACAAGCAACACCAACACCACCACTTCCACCACCCCACCAACAACACAATGTCCCGCCACCACCCCGACCTAGTAATGTGCCGCAAAGCCCCCGGCATCTCCCTCGGCCGTCTCTGCGACAAATGCGACGGCAAATGTCCCATCTGCGACTCCTACGTGCGCCCCACAACCCTCGCCCGCATCTGCGACGAATGCTCTTTCGGCAACTACCAGAACAAATGCGTCGTGTGCGGCGGCGAAGGAATTTCCGACGCTTTCTACTGTTTTGAATGTACGCGCCTGGAGAAAGATCGGGATGGGTGTCCGAAGATTATTAATTTGGGCAGTTCGAGGACGGATTTGTTTTACCAGAAGAAGAATTTTCGGAATGCGCAGTACTAGATTTTCACTCTGAAGGGATGGGTGGTATATCCCTGCGATATGCTGCGCTGGCTTAGGCTGGGATGAGTGGATGAATGAAAGGTCTATTGAGAATGGCATGGTGTAGCGCTTTGAACACGGAGACTTTGAGGAAATAATGCCCTGACGGATTCACGAGAAGATGTTCCTTTCTGGTCATGCTACTCAAACGAAGCGAGGTAACCACATCTGAAACGAAACAAAGCAATGAAGCAATGGAAATGCAGAGTTGAAGACAACATCAACCACAGCAGTCGAGATCAACGGCACGCCAAATTCCAGAAACAGGCCACCGAGGCCCGAAGTGTCGCACACCAGATCAACCCGATCAAACACCAAGCATTGACCTTGATAGCTTCCGCAGTGACAACCAGTTAGACCATAGCCGATATAGAACGGATCCACGGGAAATGAAGATACCAGCGCAGTAGGCGCATAAATTCAAGTCGTTGCAGGTTCTTAGAACCGCTGACTTCAGAATGTCAAGGATGAAAACAACCCGTGCTTTTTTATTCACATTTCACGATCTCATCGCTTCCCAGGCCTTTTCGGTCTCGCAAACCCCTGTTTCGACGCACCTGTATCTTGCGTCGCACTGCTCACACCCGCCTCGTCTGCCAGTCTCTCCTCCGTAATCTCATCTACATCACCCGCCTCCAATCTTTTCGTCACATTCACGCCCTCCGCCTGCGCAGCCGCCAGAACACTAATCCTCGCACTCGCATATACCATACGTTCCTTGACTTTACTCGTGCTCGGACACACATACAAGAATACCGTACCCTCCGTACCCGGATAATGAAAAAACGAGTACGACGGCCTGTCACCTGGAACCGCCGCCAGAAACGCTGCGGGTCGCACACCACTCTTCGACTCAAGCAGTTCCAAAGTCTCACTGCCCAATTCAATACCCAGTTGTACCAGCGCACCGTCTTCCGAGAGGCTCGACAACGCCTGCCTCGCCTCATCCGTAATCTTCATCGCCAATTTCCCCCCACTGCCGCCCTTCCCCATGAGATCCCGCCCCGAAGTCCCATGTCTCGCTTCCTCCTCCGCACGCTTCACACTTTGTAACTCTCGTTCCTCCGTACTCAGTATATCAGCGTGTCCGCCCTGACTCGCAGCCGCGCCCTGCGTTCTTATTTCCCATTGCGCCGGCTCTAGAACTTCGTCCGCGTCCGTTGCGAACACGCTGTCGCCGAATTTTTCCAAGCCGAGATCTCGCACGAGTGTTGCGCGTGTGCTGGCGAATAACATCTTTGAGCGTACTGGTGCTGTGGATGGGACGTAGGTGACGGCTATGAGGTTTGTGTTTGTGGCTGGGGAGTGGCGAAGGAGGAGGTACATTGGGGTTTTTGGCTGGAGGTGTTCTTTGAGGGAGGGAAGCGAGGTGTTGAAGTCTGAGGACTTGAAGGGTATTGGTGGGAGGGGCGTAAGGGCTTCATTGGTTATTGTGACGGGGAGGGCGAAGAGAGAGGAGTCGGAGGTGAAGCTGTTGAAGGCTGTGTGAAGTTCGGAAGATGCTGTTGAGGTGTAGCGTTAGCATCAGACTTGTGTTGTGCAGGGGACTTGGGAGGAGGAGCTAGGAATATGGTGTTGCTGGGTCTGTGAGCGCTGGACTCGTACCTGTTATGCCTGACTGCATTGTGATGTTGGTAGGCCGGAGTTAAATTGTGAGGAACTATCTCATGAGCAGCAGTGTCATTGGAGCACAAATCAGGGTCGTACACAAAACGGCTTGGAAGAGGCCTAAAACAACGGTTTGCAAGATTCCTTATCACAAAGTACTGTTTATCGATGTCAACATGTGCTTTGATAGTGCGGGCAGATGCGGGAGGTTTCGAGGGTCATTACTGGACTCGTGAGAATGACGTAAGTAACCCTAACAAGCATCTGCCTCGTCGACATGCATCCGCACCTGCACTCATCAGTGTCACAGGGGTACCCACGATACCTAATCTTAACGGACGGGGCTTTGTTTCTTCTTGAAACAGTCAGTCGAGGTGTTTAAGATGTAGCAGCTTGGACTACTACTCGATCCCTTCCAGTCGAGATCGCTACTGCATGAAGGAGCACGCATGTGTTTGAGATCTCGGGCGCCACCCGTTCTCGAGAATGGTTTGTAGGGAAATATTCTTATGGAGCAAATAAGAATGGTGCAATTGGATATCTGCTTGAATCCGCTATGAAGGATACGCTTTCGTTCTCATGTAAAATCTATACAGTCGCTTGCTGATACACATCTGTTCATTGGCCGATGCCACAAAGGCTTGCCAAAACGCCGCACATATACCCCTAGCCACGCAAACAAGTCTGATTCGTGATACCAACTGATTGAACGTCTTTTTTCGACCTCACGCTGCTATCACCTCCTGATAGAGTGAACGACGCTTACCGTCCCCTGATGCACCTCCTTTGTCTTCGTCGAGAGTTTTACCAGGCGTCCCATTTACTCCGTCCTTAACAAAAGTAGATTCATCCTCAAAACCAGCTTCGTCTTCCGATCCAGCTTCGCTCTCCTCCTCTTTGCTGCGGAAGACCCTGGGGCTGCTTTCAGCGCTGTGGAATATTTCGCCCGTACCTGCGGGCGTGGTGACTGCAGAATAGATAGAGAAGTTGTTTGAGTCTCGCGTATCCTGTCTCCTACCGAAAACAGGGCCGTCAGTTTCCTCGACCTCTGCTTCCGGGCTGACCTCTTCCACAGCGCTTGAGTCGTCTTCTTTTGGTTCAATACCAACGTCATACACGTTCTTTCGGGCCGCATCGATCACATTAGTGTCAATATGTAGGTTTATCTTTCCAGGCTCCGATGTCTCACTGACAGCTTGTTCCCGCATTCGAATTCTATCCTCGCTACTCAATTGCCAATCCGGACTCATGGTAATGACACTTGCCTTTTTACCATGCAACACAAAACGGCCAGTCGGGTCTCGTTTAAGCTCCTCACTTTCATGGCTCATTATCGACCGCACTCCGTCCTCGGTCATGGCAATGCTCGAGCCCGATTCTCTACCTTTCTTGCCCCGTGAGTGGGTCGGTATATGAACGTGCTGCCCAGATTCACGAAGTGTACGGTGTAAGCTTCGTCTCACACTACCAGTTCGATCTTTAAGGGACCCTTCATGTGGCTGAGGTAATCCATGCCTGTGCTCTTTGTCTGCATCGCTTTCGTGACGCCAGTGTTTCTCTTTAGACTCATCTACGTGCAGGAGACCAGCGTCCTTCAAGAGCTTCTCCTCATTCTCTGTATCAGCTGATGGTTGGTGTTCAATGATAGACATATGCTGTGATGGTTGCGTGTGTAACACAGGCGTACCCATATCGCTAGCCTGGTCGTCAGCTGTCCGATCACTTACCCTAGGCGACATAGCACGATGACTACCAGCAGATCTTCTCCTTGTTCCTAACTCAGGTGTTGTAGATGTGTCTGGCCGCATCTGTTCGGACACAGCTTGTGAAGGCTTACCAGGCACAGGTGATTGTACCATAGCCAGTGGTGACTTAGTTCTGTTGGAGTGAATGGTCTGGTTCGTATCACTACGCGACACGCCACTCTGGCTGACCTTGGTCGGCGTTACCTTCAAAGGCGTTGTATTCGTAGTCGAGCCTCTTGACTGGACATGGCCAGACGCAGGGAATGCTGTTGTAGCCTCAGCCTCCAGATCCTTGATCAGGATATCCCGATGTGTTCTCGCTCGCCAGATTTCCTTTTTCGTCCAATTCAACTTTGCATTCATCCTGCCCGCGGCATAGACGATGGCTTCGCGACTCTTCTGCTGGATGGGAAGCAGGAGCAGTAAGTGTCGCGCATTTCTTTGAAGATAATCAAGCTCTCTTTGTGCAGCTGCCACATGATCATCGAAGGAGCTGATCTTTTCACTGACAAGCTGCCGCCGGTAAAACATGATTTCCCAGGCCAGCTGAGGATTTGTTTTGCCATCGATTGGCGTTGGTACATCACTTGGATGACTATCGCTGGTTGTGATAGAGATTTCCGAGTTCTTTCTGTACATATTTCGGCCTTCGTAGTTGACACCTAGTAGACCTCTCATACGAACACCAGCAGTTCGAAACGTTGCGGCGTAATTGAGCTTGCTGATCCAATCCGCGACATCGGCCTCTGCATTAGCAAGGAAGACTTCCTCAAAACCACCATGCTTGATGAAAGTAAATGCATTCTTATGTCGCTTGTAGCTCGAGTCAGTCAGAGCCACTGCATCCTCGATGGACATCAATGCATCGGGGTCAAAGGAGGTTAATGGCGGTTTGAACACCAGAGGGGTGTTTCTGGTAGACGTTTTCGGATATCCTTCGTACTGAGATATCAGCTTCTTCGCCCAGCCCACATCCCTGAAGAAGTACAGCTTCGAATCCGTCAGGACGACACCCCATTCTTGCCAGGGACTTTTTGCTTTCTTTTTCTTCATTGATTTTCGCCACAACAGCCCAACCTTCGCGACCTTGATAGACACCAAACCTGCTTGTGCTTCGGCAGGATTTGTAATAGTGGCTTGATTTCTAAATGCATCCGGTCTCGATCGTGCCGACACGATTTGCAGTACGGCCGCATGCACGAAGGCTCGGTGGTTGTCGTTCGCACTTGCCAGCGATGTTGAGACATCGGTGCCATAGGTGTCTTCCGTCTCAATCGAACCTTTCAGTGAAGGTCTTAGAGAATCTAATTTGTTGTCAAGGATCAGAGTGTAAGGATCAACTGGGCCACGGAGAGTTTCTTGACTCTTTGACCTGATTAGGCCGCCGGTTCTCCGTCTCGGAGCAGCTAGACGATGGCTGTTTACAGCAACATCGTCCTCGAAGTGGATGAAAGGCGTGTAGCATATATTGTCATAAAAGCATTCCAAGATATCTTCAGCCACAGATATTCGTCCATTCTGGGTGTTCTTGACATAGTCTTGCTTGGTCATTTTACGCTTGTTGTTCTTGTTGTGATTGTCGGACTGAAGAAGTAGTATCGAGAAGGCAACAAAATTCGCCTCATCGGCATTCATGAAAATACCAGGGTTGCATTCGTGGTATCGATCAGCAAAGCCCGCCAGCAGCCTGTCGATCTGCTGTGTTTCCTTTGGAAGGACTACTTCCATCAACATTTTGCGTATTGACATATCGATTGATTCGCCGAAGTATGCAAAACCTCTCATATACTTGCGTAAACAAGTCTTGGAAAAGTCATCGGCACCCTTGCAAAGAATTGTTGCCATCACTCCTTTCGGAACGGCGGCCTCAAGCTTCTCCAGATAGCTGGCTGGAGTGTCTTCTTCTTCCCGCCGCGGATACGCAAGTTCGGGTTCTGCTTCTCGCGCAATCTGAAAAGAGTTGGATTTCGAGCCTGGTGTGCTACCTGAACGAGACGATCCATGACGAGGTGGGCCAGAGTTCTGCCGCAGCCTTTGAGTTAGAATGTCACCAAAGCTTCGTCTGCCAGCAGTGGATGTTGAGTTTCTCGTTGAAGACGGTGCCGTGTGTAAGTCAGCCAAACGTTCAACAGATTTCCCAAGGGACCCCAACGTCGAAGAGCGGCCTCTAGCCCCAAGTCGAGGTGGAATCAAAGTCCCAGTAGGAGTCGAATTTCCAGAATGAGCCGAAAGTGTCGAGTGCTTACGAGCTATAGCAGGACCAGGAGAACCCAAAGGAGCATTGGTCAGAGCAGTCACGGAACTGCTGGGTGACACCTCTTCCGTGTCTCTCCGATCTAACCTGCTCCTCCACTTCGATCCCTGCGTGGATTTTCTGCTCGGGGAGGCTGACTCCCGTTCGATCTCTGCATCAATATTCTGAGATATGCTCGTCCTTCGAGAGGCAGACGATGGAGGCTTTTCAGGTAACGGAAACAGAGGCCCCTTGTCTTTCGTCTTCTTCTTGTTACGCTTTAACTTGAATATCGTAGTGGTGGTTTCAATGAAATGCGTAGTAGTAGTCTCGGCATATAGTTTGTGAGAATTTGAGCTGCCTTCTGACCGTGACGACTCCGATAAACGCGTCAAAGGTAAAGCCAAGGTAGAATTTGATTCATCATCGTAGGCAGGCGGAGCATTGATAGGCCCTTGGTTTTGTCCATCGACCCAGCGCACATTATCTGAGTGAGCACGCGTGAGGTTTGGCATTGACCTACCCGTGCTCTCTGCAACCTGCCCAGGAACCAAGATCCCTTTCCTGAATGGCACTTCTTGTCGGAAGACCTGGCTCTTTCGGAATGTGCTAAATGATCGAGGAAAGAAACCTTCCTTACTCTTTCTTCCTACTTCTGCATCGTGATGTTGTGTCGGAGCTGTTGTAATGATTTTCGGCACAGGCTCGGCCGTGGGCTCTTTCTCCTTGTATCGCGTGGACAACTGCGGCTCTGATGCGTGCCGAAATTTCATTAAGCTAAATCGTTGAGGCTTTGGTGCAATCTCTTTGACGTTCGCTTCATCTTGTTCGGCTTGCGTCGAGGGCATGGGCGTGGACTCGGTGTTAGCACTCTCGACAGCCTGTGCCGTGCTAGTCATGAGGTGCGAAGAAGATGGGCGTTGTGGGATCGAGTCGGTTCGTGGTCGCAATTCCCTAGGCTCATCTGTGAGGAGTTCCTGAAATGTAGCACTATCTCTGGAAGAGGTGAAGGAGAGGCTGAGCCTGTGCAATGACCCAAGCTTTCGATGTCTTACCATCCGACATGATACCATCGTCAACAAAAAAGTAGGTCGAAAAGATGTAGGCCAGGATGGAGTGGTAGAAGCCATTGCCAACCCAGGATCCTTTGTTATTTGGCTCGTACTCTTCCCTGCATATTCTTATGCTGCACCAGCCATCGGCAGTGGCTTCTCTACCGAGCTCTATGGCATCATTCCAGTCATCTTCACTTCGCCGGTGTTCTATGCGCTTTGCCTCGTCCTGCCACCTGTTTGTCTTGTCCGCGACTTCGCCTGGAAGTACGCGAAGAGAATGTACTACCCCCAGCCCTACCACCATATCCAGGAGATTCAAAAGTACAACGTGCAGGATTACCGACCGAGGATGGAACAGTTTCAGAAGGCAGTGCGGAAGGTACGGCAGGTACAGCGCATGCGTAAGCAACGTGGGTACGCGTTCTCCGCAGGGGATGAGAGCGGGCAACAGACGAGATTGTTGCATGCCTATGATACTACGAGAGGAAGAGGGCAGTACGGTGAAGCACTTTGATATTGGTTTCTATGCATCACGAGAGAATGAATGGATTTAGATCAAACCTCTGAACGTGAATGGTTGTAATCTGACATTGTTATTTGCACGGTGCCAGGCGTTGAGCTGAGGGCGGACATAAACTGGCTTGCTGGTGGCTTGCAATGTCACCGGGCTCTGTTTATTCCATTCATAGGGTTTCGAATAGTGTATAAGTGCTTATGCACTTTCTTTCTAATGGTACCTTTCTTCAGTCAAGAGCTTTGCTGCTCGAAAGGTTTAACACTCGGTAAACAGCTAAGCAAGTGGTCGTCAGGAGCTTGCAGAGATCAACAATTGAGCCCCCACCATGCGTGGGAAGTGTTTCAGGTCAGCAGCAGCGAGCGACTTATCCAAAAGCAGGAAGCACGAAATTGAGGGGATCGAGGCAGACATCCCTGAGAACATTGAAAGGTCCCCCGACCACTCGGTGGGGGAATATGCTGATAGCGTTCTTCTGTTTTAGGGCTCCTGAGACCTTGTTCTGTGCGACGATGCTCGTCACTTTTAACCCACTTGGACCTTGTCTAACTTAGCCTCTTGTCCACATCTGGGTATCGTAAGGATACTCCACTACGGACATCGCTGCTTCTCCTGCGCTGCTGAGACAAAGCACTGGTAGTCGAATCTTCTCTGCGTAGGACTTCACGTCTCGAGCAGACGAACACCACTCCACATCAATACAGACATGTCTTGATCCGAACCTCATACTTGCCCCGTCGGCCTTCCTCATCGTCACTCGTTTGGAAAACAATACTGGCTACGAAGTACATATCAATCGCATGTGTTGCTTGTCCGCCTTCCATGTCTCGTCAGCCGGACTGTCGAGTAAGCGTCCTGGTCAGAGGATCCTTGTCGAACACAACTGTCGCAATTAAGGTTAGACTACTGTAGAGTCTGTTACGCGAGGTCACTCTCCCCAAGACAGCAAATATGCCACTCAAAGGTCTTTTGAGCCGACCCTCAACCAGCATGAGTAATAAAAGACACAGTTCTATTGAACCAAGTCAGCCCGTGTATAAATCGACGAAAAGCTCTGAACGTGGACATCGAAAGCTTGGGTCATTGCACAGGCTCAGCCTCTCCTTCACCTCTTCCAGAGATGGTGCTACATTTCAGGAACTCCTCACAGATGAGCCTAGGGAATTGCGACCACGAACCGACTCGATCCCACAACGCCCA
>Ga0181469_100129_pt1 | contig 23750 bp, 18 predicted proteins | sample InSIn2SAF170_2_FD_119081 | JGI IMG/M metagenome (GOLD analysis project Ga0181469, IMG submission 119081) | Clean room microbial communities from NASA Spacecraft Assembly Facility at Jet Propulsion Laboratory, Pasadena, California, USA -... ... | reverse complement strand
TGGGGGTGGTGAGGGCTGTGAGCGGTGGTCGGACAGCGCTGGCAGGGCAATTGATTATGTAGGGCTCGAAAGGAGAGGCTGAGGTGGGCAGAGCCGTAGCAGTAGCAGCGTTTGGGCAGAGTCGTGTGAGAGTGGTGCTGCCGCTGCTGAAAACAGGCGCAGGCGCAGGCGCACGCATCATGGATGATTCCGCTGCCCGTCCGAGATCCGCGCGCCCAGCCAGCAGCCCTGGCTAGCTGGCTCGCCGGCTCAGGGCCTAATTCGCCACCAGGCCAACCGAGCAAACCTGTGCCAAAAGTCATAGAAGTAGGCTAGCGACCGGATACAGTTAGACTTTTAACCCCACCAAAGACTTTCACCCCAAGAGGGGAGAAAACAAAAGCTCTTGCTCTCCCCTCTTCAGTTCAGACCTCACTCCCCTCACACTTCCGCCACAAACCCCCATAACCGCCACCATGATCATTTTCAAGGTGCGTTTCTCGCGCTGCCGCATGCGACCTGACTACGCGCTCAATCTGCCTGGAGCGCCGGGCGCCAGCCAGTTCTGCATGCAGCGAAGTCTTTTGCAGGCCACTTTTCGCTGACACTGGTTTCCAGGACATCATCACCGAGGACGAGATCATCTCCGACTCCTACGACCTCAAGCTCATCGACGATGTCGTCTACGAGGCCGACTGCAAGAAGATCAACGTCGGTGGTGAGACCTTCGGTATGCTGCCCCACAAAACACCGTTACTCGTGAGAGGGGCGCTAACGCTGCGCAGACACCGGTGCCAACGCTTCCGCCGAAGAGCAGGAGGAGGGTGCCGACGATTCTGTCGAGACTAAGATCGACGTCGTCCACTCTTTCCGCCTGAACGAGACCGGCTTCGACAAGAAGAGCTACCTGACCTACCTCAAGGGTGAGTGCCGAATTTAAGCATCTGTGTCTATTTTCTTCTGACATGTTCAGGCTACATGAAGGCCGTCAAGGCCAAGCTCCAGGAGAAGGGTGCCTCCGCCGAGGAGGTCACCGCTTTCGAGAAGGGTGCTGCCGGTTACGCCAAGAAGATCGTCGCCAACTTCAAGGACTACGAGTTCCTTACTGGCGAGTCCATGAACCCCGATGGCATGGTCGTCCTCCTCAACTACCGCGAGGACGGTGTTACCCCCTACGTTACTGTCTGGAAGCACGGTCTCACCGAGATGAAGGTTTAAGTTGTCTCGAGGAGGGGTACGTGGAGCGGGGTTGGATTGGTTCATTGATTTACGAATACCTATTGCATGATCGGATCTGCCCATTGTGCAAAAAAAGACACGAATCTAGACGACTCTCAGCCATTGTGGCAATCATCTGCTGTTCCGAACTGTTGTGATGTGATCATTTCGATGCGAGAGGCTCAAAACTATAGGCCGCGGGACTTGATCGTCGCAAGGCAGACAGCACATCAATAACCGTGCCAAGTTATTGATTCGGTTGCTGTGTGGAAGCGCTGCTGGCGCCTCGGCGCCTACAAAGCAATAATAGCTCCTGCTCTCCTCCTGCAAGTTCGGTCAATAACACAGCGGAAGGTACGAGCTCACTAACAGTCGGCGAGCCGCCTTTGCTTTCCATCTTTTCACACATATATCGTTTTGACTTCGGGTTATCAAGTTTCCCACTGACAATTCCTCCTATGGCGCTTCGGCAGTGAACGCTTGTCGCACGTGCTCACGCGCAGAAGCGCGTTGAAAAATTGGCCCCTGCACAGCTGGCGTCACTGAGCGACTGCGGCCTCAGGCATCTTGTTTGCTCGTGCAGCTCTACCCCTCCACTCTTCCAACATCTATTCTCTTGAATCAACTTTTGACTTGTTCTGATATTGGCTGGCATCACGTTGTCTGCATGACTCTGCGCTCATGCAACAGCCACCCCGCTTTGCCTGTCCTCAGGGCAATGGTGCGGCCCACGGTTTAAGTGCCGCTCCCGCCTCGGTACCGGCACCACCTTTGACACCACGGAAGAAGGGAGAGGATCTTCAGAACCTCATTCGCTCTCTCGAGTCGCGGTATCAACTGGGTTTCAAAGTCAACGGTGAATTGAGGTCGCCAGCACGCAATAAGACTGCAGCGGACATTGTGGCCACGAGGATACAGTTTCTGTACTACTCTCATGAGCCAGCGCTCCACGATGCACTTGCTACCTTTGAGAGTGTGGCGCCATATGTCGCTGAGGGTCAAAAACTTAATATGTTGTCAGAACTTCTCAAAACCAAGACTCGGTACGGATCGCCCGTTTCAAGATCAGGAACCCCGACAAGTACGAGAAACCAGCCTCCAAAGAGCCTCAAGAATCCCCAAATTTGTAAGTGACTCTCCAAGCCTCTTTCTTCCACGAGACAATCAGGGCGATTTGTCATGCATTGGATGGAAATATTTGATGCAGCCCTAATGTACTGTTATACTTCACCTTTGAAATCTATACTCAGGAATGTATGATCAGTTGTATTCTTACCTAATTCTTATTACCTATTGTATCGTCCGGAGTCTCAATAGCTTCATCTGTCCACGTGCGTACTTGACGAGGTTGTCAATGTGCGTGCACAACTCTCCGTGCCAACTGCTGTCCAACGTTCAGCATACTAAGAAATCGTGGCAGCGGAAGATGCACTCCGATCGCGGAGTCTGTTTACTCATGCCGCATCAACTCTGCGCGCAGCTGCCGATGACCCTGGGTCTGCTACCGAGGAAGACGAAGAGGACCCTGTGATTCCTGAGATATTACGGGCGATATCCAGATCGCCATCACCATCCGTCACATCAAAATCCGCCCAACGTAGATTCGAGGCAAGTGCCCACCTCTCCTTACAAAGCACCAACCGGAAACGACGTTCCGATGGCTCAACTGTAAATGGAAAGTCCTCGAAATTGACAAAAACCTCGAAGGGAAAACAGCCGGCCGCCTTGCCTCTAGCCTCGGCCGCGAATAATTCGGAGCCGTTAGTATTCGAGAAACCCTCCTTAGGAATGGCACACTCATTCAATGCTTTGCCGGCGTCTCAGTCGACCGTCAACACATCATTCAATACTGTGTCATCTTCCCAACAAACCGGGGCAGATACGGCAAACACGTCTTTCACATCTAATGACCACGCCACGGAAGTCCCTCATCCATTCATGACGAGAACCAGCTCGACCACGCTCGGCTCGCTTGAGGATGGTGACTTGTTGATTGTAAATGCAAAGCTCACCAAGGAGGCTGCCGCCCTGGAGAGCTTGGAGCCTTCGAACGTATCTTCCCAGGGCCGGGATAGTGCATTCACCTGGGGTTCGTCAATTCCTGAAGAAGATTTGATCGATGCGTCGATCAGAGCAGAATCATCACACACAGTGTCCTCGTTTCATTCTAGACGACTGTCGCCACAGCGGTCGGCACAACAGACCGGAGGCTCACAGCCGGCTTTATCGCCAGTAAAAAATGGTTCCTTAGCCTCCTCAAAATCTGCAACAATGTCCTTGGATCAGTCTTTTCCTCCCCCACCGGGCGTAAGCGCAAAGCTCTCACCAGACAAAGCAGCCATCCAAGCCGGAAATAACAATCGCGGGAGTCCAACTCAGCCTCAGGAGCGGTCTCCGGGAGCGCAGGAGTCGCCGTCCAAGATTGGGCATCATATTCGCGACATTCCGAAACAAGGTCTGTTCGTCGGCGAACCCCCACGTGACTTACGGTCAATGCCGTACTACGCCTCGTTCATCTGCCAACGTATTGCTCTGGAACGTTCCGTTTCGTTAACGGAGCTCGTAAGCAACATGGATGTCGCACAGGCATGCGCCGATCCACAAGTTTTTTGGGCGTCTCTTGAGAAACATTAAAAGGTCAGGCATATTAAGTATAAAGATTCAGACCGAATATGGTCAGCTGCCAAGCGCAACTACGAGGGCTTCACATTCAAAGGCCAGATCAACATTCGTAGTAAACAGTCTGGCCCTATCTTCCAGCTCGACCTGCATCCTATTCTGCCAGACAGATCTTGTCGCCTACAGCGCAAGTTCGGTGCTGATCGTTTTCTTTACTTGAACGTGCCAGAGCTTAATTGCAAGAGATGGACTGGCGGCAACAAGGTTGATCTCAAGCTCATTGGCGAACGCTGGGAAGAATGGCTCCATACCGAGCATCGGTTTCTCAACCGAAAATGGAGAGTGTTTCATTTTGAGCCCATGAAGAAGCCCAAAACCAAGGGTCGAGCCGCAGATGTAACTCACCGCTTTCGTATTGTTCTCTTCGCTACCGAAGGTCTAGGTATCGATGAAAACTTTACGGTTGGACAGATGCTCAACTGGTTCCTCCCTTTTGACCAGAACTTGAATCAGAGCTTTTGTAAGGTGTTTGCACGTTATGACTTGGGACTATCTAGGACATCACCTACGCTTGTCTTTAAGCCATCGCAGATGGTTCGTGTTCGCGACACATGGTCGGATGGAAATCGAGAGGCCACAGAGTTTGACGATCCCACGCTCAGGTGGAGCCAACCCCCCGGCCGTCAAGTCATGAATGATGGATGTTCGGTCATTTCAGTTGGTGCCGCACGAGAAATATGGCGGCTTTACAAGAAGTCATGGGGAGTTGACGGGCCTTTGCCGAGCGCTTTCCAAGGCCGTATCGGGGGTGCCAAAGGCCTTTGGATGATCAGCACGGAGTCTTACACCAAAGATCCCGTTCACCAAGAGATCTGGATAAGAATTAGTGACAGTCAGCTGAAGTTCGAACCTCATCCAGAGGATCTATCTGACACCACCTTCGATCCTCTCCGTCTAACATTCGAGGTCTCTAACTACTCCTCCACTGCAGCACACTCTGAGCTGCATATCTCTTTCATACCGATCATGACTGACAGAGGAGTGCCCAGAGAAGTTATTGCCAATTACATGCGAGAGAGACTTGATGTCAACAGGACCGAATTATTAGAGAAGATGACAGAGCCTCTGAAGCTATACGAGTACGTTCACAAGAATGGCTCGACATCAAAGGAAGGCGCCGACATGCCCTGGCAAGCAGCTCTACCCCTTTTCTTGGAAGACAGGATAAAGCTTCAGCTTGAGGCGGGATTTTCACCCCTGAAGCTTCAAGTGCTAGCCAAGAATGTGTCCCGCTTTGTGAAAAAGCAGCACATGCTTCAAGAATCAAAACTAAAAACACCACTGGGAAAAGCAACATATCTATATGGAGTTGCAGACCCGACTGGCAAGTTAAAGCCCGGAGAGGTGCACATTCAGTTCTCATCGTCATTCGTTGACGGGTTAACAAACGAAAGTTATCTAAACCTAAGAGACCACCAGCTTCTTGTTGCTCGACAACCTGCAGTCCGTAATTCTGACATACAGAAGGTACGAGCAACGCTTATACCAGAGCTCTCGCATCTCGTCAATATCGTTGTATTTCCATCGAGAGGCCAATTTCCACTCGCTGGTAAATTACAGGGTGGAGATTATGACGGCGATATCTTTTGGCTCTGTTGGGAAGATGAACTTGTGGCGTCCTTCCAGAACGCACCAGCGCCTATGACAAGTCCTAATCCCGAACAATATGGGATCACCGTTAACCGGGAAAAACTCCGAGACTTGAGGCTTGAAGTTGATAACGGGCCAAGCGTCGATAGCTTCTTGCAGAAGGCCTTCAAATTCAGAAATGTTCAATCGCTGCTCGGTATAGCTACAACATACCTTGAGAAGCAAGCTTATCGAGAGAATCGCTTGTCATCTTACAAACTAGATCGTCTAGCTGACATACACGATCTCCTTGTGGATGCAGTAAAACAGGGATACACATTTAGCGAAGATGATTGGAAGTACTATCTACGAGAGCGCTTAAACTGCGATGTCAACCTGAAGCAGCCAGTCTACAAACGAGCAATGGAAGCTTGCGCAGCCGTCAGAGACCATGGAGATGATGTGGATAAAGCGAGGCAGAAGAAGTACAAGTACAACAAGTACAATGTCATCGACTACCTGTACTTTGAAGTCGTACGCGAACATAACGATGCCACCATGAGGCAAATGCAGGATCTCCTCTCGTCAGCAATAGAAGTAGATGAACATCTACTGTATCCGCGACAGCAGCTGACCGCTCTGAAAGATCCAATCGTTGACGAAGAGCTGCGCAAAGTACAGGAACAAATGCAAAAGCTTTATGTCAGCTGGAATGCAGGCACCCACAACGACGACAAAGACAAATGCGCCGAAGATTTTGCAAAGTTCGTTGAAGACCTCTACACACGCTTCCAGGCCATCAAACCCAGTAATGAGGCCGATCATCCCTTGATCAAAGTATGGCTCCAGCAGTGGTTCAGCCCTGACTTGTGCATGTGGGACAGACTGCGAGCTTCAATCTTGTATGCTAGATTGCCGCAACCCAAAGCCCAGACTTTTGTGTTCCAGATGGCTGGCGATGAGCTGGCGAAGATCAAAGCCGAGCGGTTTCCTCACACGCGCTACATTGTAGCAGAGATTAGGGCGAACATGAAGCCAAAGCCGGTTCACGCGCTTGTCCATAAGGTTGATGATGGAGAGGACGACAACGACGATTTAATTGGTCTGCTGGAGCAAAAGATGCTGTAGAATAAGAATCGACGATGTTCCATGTACTCAGCTCTCGCAGCTCTCGTCGCTCCCTTGACAGTATCAACGACTGCCATTCTGAGCGCTCCACAGTGCCGCAAAACTCTGTCGAGCAGATCTGCAGGTGCAGGTGGGGCCGGAGCTCTTACCGCTGCAGCTCACCTGCCTACACCTGCCGCTTGAGCGACGTACGAATGGCTGTGTTGTATTCACGCTGTAAATCAATTCAAATCCACACTCAACCCCAATAAACCACCCACAGGGCCGCTAGCCAACCCCGAACCAGCCCGAACCAACTCACTGAGCCATTCAACAACCGGAGGAGACGAAAGAAGGAGCAAGGAGATGAAAAGTAGGATAGAAGGAGGGAGTTATAACATGGAGAAAAGCAAGGAAAAAGAGAAGAGTAGAGGGGAAGGATATGAATGCAGGGACCTATACGATTTATGAGACAGCGACACGAAGTGTTCAGCGCCAGCATTACCATAGCATTCCTCGTTCTCATGAGCATTTGTTTCAGCAGCGTTCTCGTACACACTCGTTTAGCATTTTCAAATAGCATGAATACAATCCTTTGTCAGTCATCCATTGCATATAAGCACATTGATAAACTAGTTTTGCACGCCTCGCTAGAAAGTAGACGATCGTCTACTATCTGCACCACATAATTTGTAAGGGGGGATGCCGAAGCTATGTGCATCGGAAGTGAGAGGGAGAATGAGACTGAGGCCTGCACTGCCATGGGCGCTTACTCTCCTCTTCATCACCACCTCCTGAGCACCCTCGGATATCTCATTATGCTTGCCTCCCCTCCTTCATTGACATGATTTCTAGACTCTCTCAGAGCGCTTAGCCTCACAAGATATAGCAAACTCCCCGGCCGCGCGCTGGAATAGCGTATCGAGTTTGTCTCAACGCACACAATCGACTTTCGTTTCTTGACTTACACTTCAATATAACCTGACGAGGTTACCGAAGGTAGTCGAGGCTTGGATCAATCAGAGTGACTGGGTGTCAAGCTGATCTTGAGTGGGTTGCTGGCGGATGGAGGATGTGTCGTGCAACGCACCTTCTCTCTCGTTGCGAATCTGGTCAGCGCAGACCCTGGAGAAGGCTACCTTTTAGATGGTCTCCCTCATCTTTCTGATACTGCGATTGGAAGATTGGGCAATCATCCGCCACTCTAGCAAGGGTTTCATGGGTTCCTCGACTCCTTCTTCCCCCACCGTGAACAATCGGCGGTCAACAGTCGGGCCTTTAAAGTCATGGACAAGTACTGATAGATCTGAACGAACAGTAATGGGAATAAACTATATCATAACGGTACGTAAACAAGCGTACTCTACATACTTAATCAATCATGGTCGTCGTATCGCCTCAATACCCTAGACGCAATTGCGAGAACGGATCGAATCATATAAAGCCAAAAAAACCCTCCAGAAACCCAGTCACAATCGCAATGCCCTTTCGCGGTGATGCCATACGCTCCGAGCAGTCTCGCCGCTCACCCACCGCATCCACCAAGACACTATCCTTAGATTTACCACGGACCATCAAACAACACCTACTCCACCGGTCCCGCAACCTCGGCGCCCAGAGTGGCACTCGCCAACTGACCCAAGCCACCCACAAAAGCCAGAAAGACGGCCAGGGCAGTCGACTCAGCAGCATCGAAGTAGTCATCGCTGCCCGCGCCATCCGCCTCCATCTGCTCCACCTCTTGCAGCGTCTCTCTGTCAGGAACATAGGTTTTATCTTTCACGTCGTCTTCGTCCTCAGAAGCGGGCAGGTCAGCGATAGTCTGCGAGCCCGGGGTTTTCTCGCCGGTCACGGTTTCGACCGCGTCGTCGAAGGCTGCCAGCGCGGAGCGTCGCGTCGAACGGCGAGTGCTGCGGCCCGCTTCGGGCGAGGCCGACATGGCAGTCGAGGAAGCTTCTGCCTCGACAGCCTTTTCTGCGTTGCTCTTGCGTCCACGCTTTTTGGGCGTGGTGGTGGGGATGATCTCAGCCGGGTCGGAGAGATTGGTTGCGGCGTCCAGTTTCCTGATCAGAGGTTCGAAGAAGCGAACGTGTTGGCGGTGGCGCGGGACAAGGAAAGACAGGATACTGCTTTCCAGCAGGGCTTCGACGTCCAGGTCACGCGTGAAGGTCCAAGTGAACAGAGAAAGGCCGGTGAAGAACGTATCGGCCGAGGTAATGCTGAGTGCTGGATGCTGGGAGATCTTGCTTAGTCTGCGCGCAAAGGAGCCGAAGCCTTGCAGCAGGCGGTTGGTCTGCGAAGTGTCTTTTCCTATGGCATTGGCGAAGAGTTCCCAGACAGGATTGGGGGCGGAGGGGGTGGCGTCGCGGAGGTTGAGGTAGAAGACACGGGCATGGAAGACGAAGGAGACCATGGCGAGGAAGTGGAAGACGGAAGCGTAGGAGCGGTGGGCGTGGGCCTTGGTGGAATGTTTCTCGCCTAGGTACACGGGGGTAATCCTTGGGGCAAAGGCGAGAAAGAGCGGGATCAGGACACGACCTACGCGCAGAATGCGGAAAGTATCGCCGTGAGCAAGAATCTTTGGCAGATCGTTGAGAGTCAGCAGCGAGACCACAACAGGGCCCCAGTACACGATGGGCTTCGGGGTGAACAAGGCGTCTTCGAGTGGACTGTCGTCGCTGTGGGCGGTCACAGGCGCGTATAGGATGGTAATGAAGAACAAGCTGAGGGCATATCCAAGACTGCCATACGCGCCGAGGGCAACGAAAGACGCGATGACCCAAGGGGATAGATTGCGACGGTGGCCTTCGACACCAATAAAGATGCTGCTGGCTAGCAGACCCATGAAATGCTGAGCGGTTTGGAAGAAGCCCTCAGGTCTCCGGATAGCCAGGTCGTCAGATTCTCTCATCAGGTCGGTGTCCATGATCCAGTCGCCCAAGTGCCAGTTACCAACCCATTCATCGCCAGTGCCATACCAGCCCTGCCACAGGCTGCCTGGCGTCGTGTGTTCGCCCAGTTCGGCCCAGTGAACGTACGACATGACGCGCCAGATGACAGAGAGGGCCGTCACGCTGGCCAGCGACGCCAGCGCAATGACGGAGAAGATACGGGCATGGCGGCGACGGAGATCTCTCTGCGAGCGGGTGCGGGCCGACGGCGGAAGAGATTTGGCTGCGCGTCGCGTGGTGAGCAGTACATAGCCAGTAAGGCTGGCGACGAGCAGCGCCTGGCCGCCGAAGAGCAGGATGGGCGTGTTGTTGCTACGCAACGCAGCGTCGGTCTCCACGGGCGCCATTTTGAAGTTATGAATGTGAAGGTCAGTGACTGATACGTGCGCGCATTGCAGGCGGAGTCTCGACAAACAAAGGGCGACCGCCCAGTTGTTATGAATGCGACGCGACCCCCGCGTCCAATGACGTCGTCGCAGCGCAATGCTGGAGCTGCCATCCCTGTCTACGCTAAACTTTAAACTTTAGTTCGCGTTGATCTTCAACTTCACGCGACTGCCATGCGAGACCACGCTCAATAATCCACATCATGGCGCCCAAAACATACGGTGACGAAGACGAAGAGCCCGAAGTACCCTACCATGAGTCTTCGGATGACGATTTCAATCCTGACGAGGCCCCGGCCGATGACATTGCAAGCTCGGAAGACGAGGAGGACGCCGCAGCACCCACCGCGCGCAAGGGCAAGCGAAAAGCGCCCGTCGACGACGAACTGGACTCTGGCGACGAAGTTACAATAGAAGCTGCACGGAAGAAGTCTAAGAAGTCGAACAGAGGCGGGGAAGACGGCGATGCTGATGTGTTGCTATCGGATGATGAGAGCGGCGAGGGTGGTCTGATTAAGACACGAGCACAGCGCGCAGTGGAGAAGAAGGAGCGGCGCCCATTGGCAAGGACGGAAGGTGCAACTGTCGACGTCGAGGCACTGTGGGCGCAAATGACAGCTGCGCCGTTGCGCCCAGTACAACCAGAGCCGCTCCCCAGTGCCTCCACCGTACAGGACGCTGCAGCACCCGCCGTCGCTCAGGCTTCCGACGCCCCCGTCGAAGAAGAGCTCCTCACAGTCACCAAGACCTTCGTCTTCGCCGGCCAGAACACCACAGAAGAAAAACAGATCCCCCGCTCTGCGCTCGAGAAGCACACTGCCGATGGCTGGAAGCCTGTCACCGCTGTGAAACCCACAGAGGCAACAGGAGCTTCTGCAAGCAAGACCACAGATCCGCAAGTTCGCCGTCCAATCAGACGCCCCAGCCGCTTTGACCCCAATCCTACCGGCTACGTGCGCGCCCTAGCCCCCGAGCACCAACTCTCGTGGCCACGCAAGACCACCACTCCTGCCGCACCGCCGCCAGAATCCATTCTAGAGGGTGCGAAGAAGCCGGAGAAGGCGACGAAGTTGAATGTTGTCGACAAAAGCCGCATGGATTGGACTGGGTTCGTGGATAAGGAGGGCATTGCTGCTGAGCTGCAGGAACATGAGAAGAGTAAGGATAATTATATGGGAAGGAAGGATTTCTTGGCAGGCGTGGAGGCGAGGATGGAAGCGGAAGGGCGGAAAGGACGAGTGGCGAATGCTACGGCTTTGACGTAGATGGTGCAGTGTGGATGAGAGCAGAAGGTTGCTTCGATAGAAAGGAGTATAGACCCGAGAGAGCGTGTGCGACTATGATACCCAATGCATTTACCGTTCTTTCTGCCGAACGGGCGTTTAATACGATTTTTTGTACTGTTCAAGGCATGTTAAGCATGCTGCATTGTATTTTAGGTACCTTCCGTTGGCAACTTTCGTCTCTTCTGAGCGCCATAGGGCTTGTTTAAAAAGTACCAGTGTCACCCGATTAGGCCTAGTCTTTGCTGCTCAAACGACTACACCCCATGAGTTCAATCCATCATCTTACTTCATCATACCTCAACAATCAACTGACGTAAAATGCTTCCTACACGTACGGTCATAGCACATAACCTAGCAGTTATAATGGCCATACATATATGATGGAACTAGGATTACAATAACCTACCCTGGTCATGTCACTTTATCGGCACCTCACGCGCACTCTGAAGACATACAACAGTGTCACACACCCCACCGTGGCTTCTCGAAGATACTCTTCTCATGCTGAAATCGATACAAATGAACTATTCAATTACACCAGCGGCCGCTGGCTCTGGAACGAGGAGGCCCAACTGGCCGCCCGTCGCGTATCTTTCAACATCACCGCGCTTCAGGACGCTGCATGTCGTGCAACGGGTACAAGCAGATGCCTCTCTATTTCCAAGATCGGTGAAGGCAACTACAACAAAGCGTACCGTCTTGAAATGGACAATGAGCGGCACGTGATCGCAAAGGTTCCGCATCCTGCTGGCCCGAAAGGGCTTACCACCGCGTCGGAGGTGGCGACTATGGACTTTGTGCGGACCGTGTTGAAGCTGCCTGTTCCGAGAGTTTTGGATTGGAGTGCTACAAATGAGAATCCTGTCTAGGCGGAGTATATCATCATGGACAAAGCACGAGGCTCACAACTCCACGAAGTTTGGCAAGATTTTTCGTTGCACACCAAAACTGAGAATGTTGGTCAATTCGTAGACATCGAAAGCTAATTACTATCGCTATATTTTGACAGGTATGACCCAACACTTAAGTTTATCCATTGTAGTAAGTCCTAAACTCACGTACTGTTGCAGGCTTGGGTCCATATATTTCAACAAGAGCGGTGTTGCGGAATGTAGTCCTGCCATTGTCACAAACGCCTTACAAGACATCGTCGACCTGATCAAGTCTCGTTATAGTATTGGACCAATCACCCGAAGAGAATTCTGGGAAGAGGAACGCAGCAAGATGCAATATCACGGTCCTTGTGAGTGAACGCGCGCGGAGAAAGGCATAACACCAATCAACGCTGATTATTAGGGGCATCTGCTACTGAGTATTTGAATTCTGTCGCATGCCGCGAGATCGAGCGGATCAACACCCATGCGAAGTCACAAAAACCGATTAAGCGACCATGGTAATTCGTATGATTGGGAGTTTATATCATGCAAAAGATCTACCCAGCCCAACCCCAGATCAATTCCCGGATCCCGAGAAATCAACGAACGATGAAACAGCTTTTGTGGTTGGTCTGATCATTCATCGGACGTTCTTCGATAAGAAAAGAGACTCAGCCGAAGTACACCGAGGACCGTGTAATTCACTTGATCTCGGCTTTCGTAGTTGTTCTTGACTGATTAAATTTCAGGTCCTTCGGTTGAAGAATACATTGATTCGCGTATAGCTCGGGAAATAGCATGCATCAGCGATTCCTTTGCCTATCCTGGTCAACAAGGGTTGTTCCGCGGCCCTGGCCAGCATTGTCCAAGCAAGGAACTCAAGATCAAGGTACTGCAGGACTACCTCAAAGTGGCAAGTAGGGTTTTATCCAGCGATCCCGCTCTGTCAAAGCCGACCTTGTGGCATGGTGATTTGCATGCCGAGAATATCTTTGTTGATCCTTCAGACCCAACGAAGGTCTCAAATATCATCGATTGACAAGCGATCAGGGTCTCACTACTATTCTTTCAAGCAAGGCACCCCTCGCTTGTTGAACTCGACGGACCAATACCAGAAGGGTTTGGGTCCATCGAGCTACCTGGCGACTTCGATCAGATGAGCGAGGCGCAGCTTCAAGCCAAAAATCTTCGAGCTGTCCAGTCTCTCTGGAAGATCTACAAGATCCTTATGCTACAGCAGTGTCCAGATATCGCTCACACGCTACACTTTCGAGACACTCTATCCTTCAGACTGACTGGACAAGCAGGTTCAATTTTCAGTGATGGAGGGCCAATGCTCCAGGGCATGCTGATTCAACTCCAGGATGAATGGGCTACACGCGTGAAACCGCCCACGCCATACCCGTTGGCCTTCGGCTCTGAGGAAAGGGCCGAGCAACAGTGTCTCGCAGAGAGCTAGAGCAGGAGTGTTGAGCTCATGGCTGAGCTTCTGATGGAGGCCGGTGTATATCAAGGACGGGGTGGCTGGGTCGATCACAGCAATTACGACATATATAAGGAGCGGTTGGCTGACTGTCGTGAAAGTTTCATAGATCGCCATGCGAAAAATGAGGATGAGAGAAGACGGTGGGAGCAGGTCTGGCCGTTCGAAGATAGCGAAAAAGTACAGGATGTCTGACGGGGCCGTGGTTAAGAGCGGAGAAGTGCAGCACTTCTCTACGAGCTTCACATTCCCACTGACATTCCGTCTCAGCCAGACACCATGTTCACACAGAGCTACTGACTCTGCGTCTCTGGAACAACATTTATACATGACCAATACACGTTTGTTTCTGACACCACGCCATCTACGGGCAAGAGATAATTATAGACAAAATAACGTCATTTATCGTGCTTCCAGAACGCCATCTGCTGAGACTCACCGGAGGCCTGGCGTCGATCGTGATCAATGCCGAAGCTTGAGGCAATCGCTCCCGCAAGCACGGTGGTGATGTGTCGTGACAAGGCTGAGTCGAACGCTCGGGCGAGTCAGCGTACTAGCGTAGTCCTGACGCGCATCCACAAAATGCACTGACATATGCGCTTTATCCTGCGACTCATGATCAACTAGTTGTCCAACAGAATGCATGAGACAGAGGTCTGGTGTTCTTTGCGGTGTGTCGCTGCATTGGTGTCAAGAGGCGAACAAAGCACCATAGCCTCAGCATCTCCCCATCATACTTACACAGATTTCTCACAATATGCCAACATTGGGAATCTATTTAAACCCGCTACGGGTAGGTATACTGACAGCAACGTGTTTCTGCCAAAACGGAGCGATTGTCACAGATAGAGTGAATCCAAACGCAATAAGCGCGATTGGTGTCAATCGACGATTGTTTGTCGTGTGAATTGTCATGTGGAGAAACAAAGACGCGAAAGAACAACCATTGGGACTTCTGGGAGCACGGTGAGACAAGTAGCGTGGCAGCTAGACATTACCTCCGCGTGCCATAGATGGTGGTGGTGCGATTCATGTAGGAACAGCATAGCAGATTGCACGAGACAGCATCTCAGATTCCGATGCAAGCATCAAGCGGGCGGATAAGAGCTGCTCGACGCGTCCGGGTTTTGGTTCGCGTTATGAGCGCGACAGATCGTCAGTCAGATCAGCAGCCCTCCTCTTCTCGCCTGCTGCCGCCAACCGAGAGCAATCGGCTGCGCAATCACAACGTGATCAGCTCCGGCCAGGATTTTCTCAGACTCCACCGCATTTCTCACTCTCACGCTGCGTTCCCCAACATCTGCGTCGGCGTGTCAAGACCTGGCCGCCCGCCCCTCTCGCCAATTTTGATTGCTGGAGGATCTCCGCCGCGCATAGACGGCCCCATCTGATTCGACTGTCTCCCGGCAGCTGCGGGCATCAGCGCCCCTCTCCGGTCAGTGCACCCGCACAGCAACCGCACAGTATCAGAAAGTCCCCCACTCGCGCCGGGGGCACGTCCCACCTCACGCCTCGAGCAGCACTGCATATCGCCTGCAGCTGCAGCTGCATCAAGCAACTAAGAACTACCGATATTGTACTTCCGCCTGCCCCTCGCTCTTGCTTACCATGTCGCTTCAACACCAGCACCACTCTGCCCCGGAGCAGCCACAGCACAGGAAAAAGCGCCCGTTCCAGCCAGCAATAACGAGCTATTTCCACACCACACAGGACTTCTCTGGCAGCGACTCCTCTGACGCCGACGGCGACGACGACTACCAGCGCGGCGGACCACGGCTGCGAACCATCCCTCAACCGAAGCCACACCATCCAACCCTCGCACCTTCCGTGCCAGACCACGTTCAGTCTTCTCTGCTTACCGTCGGCATGCGCGTTCGCAAATCTGTGCCTGAGGGCTACAAGACGCCCAAGACGCTGCCCTCCTTGCAAATCGCCACCGTGCAAACACCACTACGAAAACCACACAATGCCTTCCGAGAGACAAATCCTGCGCTCGAAGCACTCAAGATCCCCGTCGATACACTAGCTTCCACACTGCAGCACCAGCGCGAGCTCCTGCCGTTCTGCGGCCTGAACAAGATCGGCGGCTACGCAGAGCAGCCCACCCCAGATGCACATCTTTTCGGCGACGCCACAAATTCCTTCCCTCTCCCCGCACAGGCCTTCTCGCAGCCTTTCTCGAGCCAGGACAGCGGCTACGGCACAGAGATCTATCGGGCAAACGGGAAACGCGGGTGGTCGGAGGAGGGAGAAGAAGGACCAAGGGGGTTAGCAAACAGCAACTTCGTCTTCAGCATACCTGCGAAGGTGTATGGAGAAGAGGATGTGCCCGTCAGCCCATTTTCGGAGAGCCCACCGCCTAGGATGCCGCCCCAGCGACAGTTCGCACAGCCACGAAGCAGGAGAAGACCACAGGCTGATGAAGATATGATGGAGTTTGATGGGCACGGGGCGCATGAGGGCAGGCTGGCGGCTGGACATGCGAGCGACTTTGAAGAGGCCGATTTCTTGGACGGACACGAGGTGGCCATGGGCGGTGTCTGATGTCCTCATACTACATGAGCGTATTGATTTTTTCGGCATTATATCGACTTGAGCGACATCAGCATCACGGTGCTTGATTCCTTCTGTTTTGCAAGCATTTGGGCAAACGGCGTCGTCACGTTCGTCGTAGATATGTAGCGCTTGATTCGTAGCAGTAGGATGAGTATACCCTCAGGATCATCATTAATATGAAGCATAATGAACACATGTAACCAAATCTACGTATCGGTCCGTTGTGTTGAGATGTTCCCTTTCTTTGATTGTACCACTCTCCACTTGAATCTTTATGGTCTGGTTGGTGTCTGCTCATGTGCCGAGCGGATAACCTCACCAAAGTACGTCTTGTCAAGAACTTGCGATAATGCACCATCTCCCGCTGCATGGCATGCGATTGATTACATTGAGTCTCGACCGCAGATATCGGAGCTAGAGACGGGCATACTAGCCTCATCAGGATAGCTTGGGTCCACTTTCACCACCGCCCCTCCGGATTGCAACAGGCCCCGCGCGAGCACGTCTCATGATATGGAAGGTTTCCTTTTGCTACATCCACGAGACAACGCTTGAGAGCGAGGGCGAGAGCGCGTTGTGAGCTGTCAGTCTTTGCTGAAGGCAGCCGCTGGATCGGCAACACCAGCGCAGAATCGTCAACGTCATACATACTCAGGCTTTACGAACCTCGGTTTCCGAACCTCTCGCCTTGCGCGCCCGCGCACCACCCGAGACGACACTTGAAATGGCGTCCACGTCGATCAATACGCTCACCATGCCGCCGCGCTTCAACGTCGAGCTGGAGCGCACCGACGTCGGCGTGCCCTTCCGCGCCTCGCAGTCGCACATCCACCACACATGGGCCCGCACCTTCCACGCTCGTCCGGAGCTCTACATCCGCCCGCAGTCGCTGGAGGAGATCCAGAAGGTCGTGACACTCGCCCGCCGTATGCGCCGCCGCGTCGTCACGGTAGGATGTGGACACTCGCCCTCAGACCTCACCTGCACCTCGGCGTGGATGGTGAACCTCGACGATTTTGGAAAGGTTCTGAAGGTGGACAAGGAGCGCAACACGCTCACCGTACAAGCTGGCATCCGCATGCACAGTCTGAATGAGCAGGCAAAGGAGTATGGTCTCACCATGCCGAATCTGGGTAGCATCGACGTGCAGAGTCTGGCTGGCGCTATTGCCACCTCGACACACGGAAGCTCTATGCAGCACGGTCTTCTGTCTGATAGTGTGCGCAGTCTGCGCATCGTTCTCGCCAACGGCCAGGCGGTGCGCTGCTCTGCCACGCAATCGCCAGATCTTTTTCGCGCGGCTCTAGTGTCGCTCGGCGGTATTGGTATCATCGCGGAAATTGAGTTTGAGCTGGTGCCGCACACGGACATCGAGTGGGTGCAGACCATTCGGCCCATCGATGACGTATTGGCAGACTGGAACAACGGCCTTTGGACTTCGAATGAGTTCGTTCGTGTGTGGTGGCTGCCTTACATGAAGCGCGCTGTGGTCTGGAGTGCCTCGACAACCAAGAAGGAACATGTCAAACCTGCATATAACTGGTACGGCGGCAGCGTAGGCTACCACACATATCACATCTTGCTCTGGATCAGTCAATACGTACCACGCTTCCTGCCCTGGGTGGAGTGGTTCGTCTTCGGCATGCAATACGGCTTCAAAGACGGCGCCGTCATCACCGCCGTTGAAGAGCAACGTACCGGCCTCTTAATGAACTGTCTCTACTCCCAATTCGTCAACGAATGGTCCATCCCTCTGCACCACGGTCCCGAAGCCCTCACGCGCCTAACCAATTGGCTCCATGGCGACGAAATCTCCTCCGGCATCCCGTTCACCTCGAAAGGCCTCTTCGTCCACTCTCCCATTGAAGTCCGCGTTGCAAACACCACTAACCGTCAATCGCCCCGTCCTTTCCTCGACACCACCTTCCCGGACTCACCCGCCCTGTACCTCAACGCCACCCTCTACCGCCCGTACAACCAGGACCCTCCTTGCAGGGAACGTTACTACCAAGCCTTTGAGCACCTGATGAAGGAATACAACGGCCGGCCTCACTGGGCGAAGAACTTCGAAGCCGTCGATCACGACTACCTGAGTCAGGCATATGGCGACGATCTGAAAGAGTGGACCCGTGTGCGCAACGAAGTCGACCCCGAAGGCATGTTCCTCGGCGCTTGGCACCGTCGCACACTGCTCCCCAGCAAAACAGAGATGCCCGTGTTTCCCCTCGAGGAAAAAGAAGTCGTCCGTCGCGATCGTCGCACCGGCGGCCAGGACTGGATCGGCGAGCAGGCGCGTTGGTGGGACGGCGGCGTCGATGTGTTCGAAAAGACGCACCCCGACGACTCCGAGGAACGTAGCGAGAGCGGCGAGTCATTCGACTTGATGGCCGGCGCCGAGGCTGAGAGCTCTGTTCTGCTTGATAGTTTGAGAGATGAGATGACCGAGAGAGAGATTCATGAGCGCTCGTCGCACACCGAGACGGCAACGTTGCTCGAGTCGATGAGCGAGTTTGTCAGGACCGAGGAGAGGGTGAGCGAGGAGATTGAGCAATTCATCAAAGAAGGCGATGATGGGAGCGGGAACTTCAATAAGATGTAAAGTCGAAATCTAAGCTCTGATTCTGCAGATTCTGTACTACACCTTCGTGCCTAATGTTTCCATTGAATCCAAGAGCAGGCGCACACTTCAATTTATGGGGAAATGAAAGCGGCACGTATATGTCCTTTCCAAGAAAGAAGGAACGATCAGGTCACTATCAAGTGGGAGAGAAAGTACGACGCTGGGAAGGCAAGCTCATGGCAAGGAAGGGATGAGAAGTAAGACAGACACCATGTTCACAAAAAGATCTTGGACAGAGCCTTCAGTTGGTAATCATTATTCAGCACCCAGCATCACTGCGACGTCTAGCATCCTTCAATTTCTCACCTCAGCGGCGTACGTACTCCGAGTCAACGACATAAGCCCACATTATGTGTTGCTCCAAGAGGTCATCATCTCGCTCATCCTTCGAGCTGCGTCATAGACTATCACAGGATAGAGCCCATTGTCCCTCGCCATCCGCAGCATTTCGCAGCCCTCACTTGCTTTAGTTTCAACTCCACCACCCCCACTATCCCTCCAACTACCTCTGAAACTTGTTCTTGCTTTCGGCGGTGGAACACGTTCGGGAAGCAAACCAGCACCTGGCTTGAGCAAACCCTTTTTCAAAATCAGATCGCAAAGAAGAAACTCCTTGTCGTCTTATGCGTAAGCATCTGTGCAGTGGCTAAGCAGCAGGTTTCATGTCATGTTTCGAGAGCTACGCTGTATAAATCTGGCCCAGTGCTGCTGTTTGAGCTGTCTCAGGATGAATCGCTTCTGCACAGCAGTGTTTTTTTCTCCAGCTCTTTCGTGAGAAGGCCCCGACGTCTTATTCAAAAGTACTTGCACAGCTCCAACGTGCCAAGACATGGCTGCCCCTACGAGCGCCTCCTTTATACCCCAATCTCGTTGCCGGTCAGAAATGTCCTTCCGCCTGGAACAAAGGCATCGCCATCGCAACCTCATTGCCCACTGCCGCGGTTCCCACAAGCGCCGCCACCGGCACACCTAATCTGTAGTTCAGCAACGTAGCCAAGATTCCAGTGCTTCCGAGAACGGCAGCCATGATGATGGCGTCGTTATCGTTCATGGAGCCTTCACTGCCGCTCCGAAAGCCTCCCTTGATCACTGCATCTGCTTCCTTCCCCAGGAGGAGTTGAACACGCTCGACGTGATCGGTGTTGATGGCGCCGTCCAAAGGTATGCAAATCTTGTCAGCTTGGAGCTCCAGTGTGGTGGGATCGTCTGTGATGATTTTCTCTTATAGGGCTGTAGTGTTGTCGTTGTGGTTTGCGAGGTGGATCGGGTGGTAATTGCAGGAGTCCTACTCGTAGTGCTTGGTGCAGATCTGATTTTCCAAGTTCTCAGAGTCCGGCGATGGAGAGAGTGGAGCAGTGTGAATGAGCCGACAGAGTTTGCGGGTTGGTTTCGTGATGCCTTCAACATTGCTCAGATGCTGTACTTCAAGAAAGGCGGCCCTGCCTCGTTAGTTATGGATGGAGTAGGTTGTTATCGCTTGTTTATAACATCGGCAGCCAGTTGTCTATACGGCTGTTTATTATGGTATGCCTATACGGCTGTCTATTATAGTATGCAAAAGATATGGGAACCCTCCCCCCGGTTAAAAGATCCAAAAAGGAAGGATACTTAGCATGCTAAAGCGACGTAAAGAGGGGTTGTGACGAGGTGCAGATCCTAACCTAGACCTTTACTACTACTTAGAGTCTATAGAGATCCTAATAACGTCACTCTGCCCCTAATGTAAACCTTTACTACTACTTAAAGGCTACAGAGATGCTAAAAACATTACTCTGTCTTGCTAACTCTCGTTCCTTTTTGGATTTTTTGACAGGGGGGGGGGGGATTCCTATAACTTTAGCAAAGCACCGATATCTGGCAAGATTTTGATACTTTCTCTGAGCAACTTAGGCGCTAAATTGCAAGAACTTGCAGATCAGAGATCGTATGGGTTCTTTGTAAAAGCTCCAGCTTGTCGAAATGCATACTGGCTTTGTTTTGGCGTGTCTTTTGCAGAATAGAAACAATAGGACAATTACAAATTGTATCAATGGGACGCTTCAAATTCCACACTCTGCAATACATCGTATGAGGAGCCAATAAGTCACTCTCGTATACCAAATTTTCCTCGCATATTTGCACTTCCAGTAATCTTCTCAATTTTGATTCACCAGATGGTAAAGCTCATTTCAGGGGTCGCTTATCATCGCTGGAGAAATAGGTACGTACCTAGGTTACCAAAGTACGCAGTTCTTAACAATCGAACCAGTTCTGAATGCTGCATCCCTCAATCTTGATATCCGTATTGCGGGGTCGATCGACATATTAGAACAGCCTCTTAGCTGCGATTGCTCTGATGTCCCGTGGAGTCGAATCCTTCCAGAGTGTTTTGCGTCCGAGCGGCCGTGATAAGGCGCAGCAGGACTTTCAGCTCATTTCCCCCTCAGCCTTCTCTTGGCGACAACAGGGAAAGGTTGCCTGAGTATACCCAAGTGCGAACTCTTTCGCTTATCGATCTCACGTTCTGTGATTCATTAATGCTAGCTTGTGTGCGGATGGTTCGACAAGCCCTTGCTCATGCACGCTGAAAGCCAAAAATGGCCAAGTACGTAACAAGGCAAATTCGATAGTTTGCCCTGTTTTGCCTGCTTGGTCTTGAAATCTCACGCGTTGACGTACGCATGGTTGGAACGTCCGTTCCGGTTTACTAGACTACTGAACCCCCTTGTCGCGCTGTGGGGCTGAGTGCGTTCAGTGCTGTCGGGAACAAGGCCCGGCACGAATAGTATCAGCCATTTATGATGTTGGTGGCAGTGGCCAATTGGAGGGCGGGCCGGTCCCCACCTCATTTGCACATATCGTCTTCCAGCCTTTCTGACCACCACGTCCAGCACATACGCATACTTATCTCGATCGGCCGGACAAAGCAGCCCCTTCGAACACCACGTTATTTTATATACCACGATGGATTACAGGTCTTCAATGTAGTCTTTTTCCTGCTGCATAGAGACTTAGGATTTTGACTTGCCAGCGAGGAAATCGAGGTTCCGCTTTCGAAGCGCGTTCGGACCGTAGAGCTGTTCATCGGCATGCCGAGTCTAAGAAATCCAAAGCCATGCTTCCCGAGTGGTGCAGCTGTCATGGCTGTGCTTGGCTGCCCAAGCAACGAACGCCAAAGCACCATCATATCATGGCCCACTGACGAGATGCTCGAACCTGACCAGTCAAGCGAAGGGGCGCAAAAGCGAATCTAGCCCAGCTCGGATCCGGTTATACATCATCTAGGCGACGTGTGCCACGTCAACGTTTTTGCTGGCCAATCCTACAACGCAGTGTGTGACCATGATGAGTCCTGCGAACAGGTTCTGGAGCTCCAAGGCTTCTGGTGATACCTGACCCGTTCTGCGTTTACTCGCACAGGATTTTACTATTGGCCTGATGATGCATAGAATAGTTCAGTCAGTTCAAGCAATAAGGAGTAACAGACACCATCGAGCCTCTCAACCTAAGCAGAGTGCGGGGCGGCCTCAAAGTTAGTATGAGGGCCAGAAGCAGCGGCCGTGGTGGAGAATATCTTAACATCCTCCTCAATACGCTGGCAAAGACTGCAGTTCATTCTGATTTTACCTCGGTGATGGCGGCGGCTTTGAAGAGGGTTTGGAACTTCTCTGCCTAGGAAGATCAGCGCGGTGTATGTGATGTCGCGTTGGAGTGCTCTCACAGTAGCATTGACATTTTCATCGGATAAGATGAGGTCGGCAAAGAATATTGCTTGGTTGGGTCGATCGAGTTGGTGTGGCGAAAGCACGGGCAGAAGCGTTGGTAATGTCGAGGTGCTTGTCACAATCATACTCTTTGCCCACAAAGAGGTGGCATGTACAGCGTCTTCAGACATCAAGTTTGTAAAGTGGTACGCTTCACAATCATACGTGGGTGAGGATTTGCTAATATTTCCGCCCCCTACATAGAGACCATGCCACCTGAGACTTCCTCTTTCTTTCCCATTCATCCCAAGGAACTCAGCGTTGTGAAGGTCGCAGAACAGTATAGAAGTTCTTTGGTAAGGGCTCTGGGGGAGATGACGTGCTAGAATAGCATCTAGGGGAGAAAAAAAAGACGCCAATGACTACCTGGACGCTCCCCTGGAGTTTGGCTCTTCGACACAAAAGCTGCGGATCCTGATTCACCCACTGACACTGAACCTCTCAGTGAAGAAGGCGTCTTATCTCTGCGCGTTTCTAAGGTCGTATCGGTTGACACACTTGGGATATGTTACGGCATCGTCCAGGTTTTGCGCATAATCACCACGTAGGGGTCCAGTACAGGCGTGAACAATGGGTTATCTATCGTCTAGAAGTACTCTCAATCCAGGGAGGAATTTCCAAGGTAGCAGTCTTGCCACCGCTCTGGTATTTCCCACCTCTCTGATAATGCATCTACAGAGACTTCTGGTGGCAGTGTGACAGGTTCTGCACAGGGTATGTCACCTCGCGGGTCGTCGTTGACATTATGGGTGCCCTGTATAAGATTTGGGACCCCCCCCCCCTGTAAAAAAAGTGGGAATATGAGATCGGATACGACCCTAGGTAGTTAGCAGCACAATATGGGTATCAAATTACTCGGCCTAACGTGCTAAGGCAGATAGTAAAGGTCTGTAGGTTTATCCTTACATTGCTGCTTAATAAGAGTGTGATAAAGGAAGGAGACTCGGCATACCAAAGTGATAAAGAGGGGACGTGAAGAGGGGTTGTAACGATTAAAGAGAGGTTTTGATGAGGGTTGTGACGAGGGTTATGACGAGGGTTGTGACGTTATAGGATCTCTGTGGCCTCTAAGTGGTGGTGAAGGTCTGGGTCAGGGTCTGCACGTGACTAACAACGTCACTCTGTCTTGCCGACTCTCATTCCTAAGCTTCCTAATTGGATTTTTTTTGACAGGGGGGGGGGGTCCCAAATCTTGTACAGGTCACAATAGTAGCATCGATACAAACCTGAATGAGAGAGAAATCAGGTTCGCATGGATGTCGTTATTGGCCAACATTCAACAGTAATCGGGAGGATTT